>Ga0224555_1000576_pt1 | contig 56203 bp, 58 predicted proteins | sample 714S23034metaG_FD_180687 | JGI IMG/M metagenome (GOLD analysis project Ga0224555, IMG submission 180687) | Peat soil microbial communities from Stordalen Mire, Sweden - 717 S2 30-34 | ecosystem: Environmental > Terrestrial > Soil > Wetlands > Peat | place: Sweden: Norrbotten County, Stordalen... | reverse complement strand
GCCGGGTTCCTGTCTCGGGTGACGTGATCGCGGTGGCCATGCGGGTGTGAGATGCCCTTTCGCTTTTTAGGATGCCATCCTGAGCGCTTTGAGAATCACCTCAACCGTGAGGGCCGTCAGTCCGTCCAGCTCCCCGACGCCGGCCCACCGCGCTTCGACGGCATCCGTAGCGCAGGCCAGCGAGCCGCCGGTCATCCGGCAAAGGAAGTCGATCAGCACATAGTGGTAGCGCACCCGGTCGGCCTCGTCGCGCGAGATACGGTCGAAGGCCTGCACCGTGTCCACCACTTCGACCACCAGGCCCGTTTCTTCGAAAACCTCGCGGCAGATCGCCTCTTCCAGGGTCTCGCCCAGCTCGACGGCGCCTCCCGGCAGCGACCACTCGCCCTTCAGCGGCTCCTGCCCCCGCCGAATCAGCAGCACACGCTTCCGGCCGTCGGCGTCATCGCGAACAATGACCGCGCCAACCCCGGCAATGGGAGCGTCTGGATACTCGCGCCTCATGGGGACAGGGTACAGGTCACAGGTCACAGGTTGCAGGGAGCAGAAGCGAATCCAGCTGTAACCTGTCACCTGTCGTTTTCACAGCTTGATCGGCTTGCCGTACTCGCCTTCGAATACCGTGCGCTGCATGCTGAACCGTCCGCCGTTGTACTTATCCGGACCTCGCAGACGCCCGATGCCCAGCAGCGCCACCACTTCATAGCTGATGGGCAGGTTCAGAACCTGGCAAATCTTCTCGGAGTCGTAGCCTTCGGTCGACGACGTATCGTAGCCCAGCGTCTCCGCCATCAGCATCATCGCGGTGAACGCGATCATCACGTGGCGATTCAGCCAGGCCGAAAGATTCGGATGGCTGCTCACGAACTCCGGAATGATCGCCCGCGCCGACTCCGCATAATTCTCGGTCATCCCGCTCTCGCGTCCCATCCGGATCATCTCTTCCATATCGCTGCGCCAGCCATCCTTGTCCCCGCAGCCCACGATCACCACCGAGGCTTCTTCCACGTTGGGCTGGTTAAAACAGGCCGCGCGCAGCTTCCGCTGCAGCTCCGGCGTGCGCACCACCACAAAGCGCCACGGCTGCAGATTGAAGCCGCTGGGCATCTTCAGGCCCGCATCGAGAATCTCCTTCAAATCCGCGTCCGGGATCGGCGCGCCGTCAAAACTCGGCGTGTCCCTCCGCTGCTCGATCACTTCGCTTAGGGGCTTTTCCGTTCGACTGGCCATGCCGGAGTCTTTTCCGTCTGCTTTCCTGGAAGGGTTGAGCGATTCTAACTGCGTTGTCCGCCGGCAGAACCCGAGGCCTGTATCTGGTCCATGGGCAGTTCCAGTGCAAAAGGGTTCGCATTGCCGGGCGTCGCGGCGTAGACCCACAAACCATGGAAGGCCGACTGCAGCTCGGGATGCTGCTGCAGCAGAGCCCGCATCACGGCTGTTACCTGCGCCCGTGCTGCCACCGGATCCTGACCGGGCGTGCCGTTAAACGTGACCACGAGGTCCAGCTGATTCGACAGTTCGCCCGTGTGCACGTTCGTGACCTCGTAGGTCCCCGAGCCTGTGCTCAGCCGAAGAGGCTCGGCGCCGGGCAGGTTCTCCGGCCGATTCTGTTCCTCTTCGCGCTGCAGCTTCTGCAGATTGGGGCTGGAAATAAAATCTACCGGCTCCAGCAGATACTGAGCGGTCTGGTAATAGAAATACGCGGCCCACACCTGCTTCTTCGCCGCATAATCGCGCGCTTGCCGCCAGAACCAAAGACCGTCGTGGCCGCCCATCGTCATGGGGCGCGAGAAAAATCCCGCCAGCTTCCAGTCCGGACTCCCCGCAGGATCGTTCTGCAGCACCAGCGACAGCTGCTGCGGCTGTTTCACCCCGGTGGCATGCACGACCGCCAGCGCATATTTGCCTGGCGGCAGGTTCGGGATGGTCACTTCCACGGTCAGCGCCGAGCCCGCGACCCCGCAGAAAAACTGGCTCTCCTGAGCGGCCTTCAGGTCGGTCGCGTCCAGGATGTACAGCGAATCCACGGTCAGCACAGCGTGCTGGATCGGCGTGCTGATCTGCTGGATGGAGGCCGCGATGCCCCCAAACTGGCTCGCGACGGCTGAGATGGTCCGAGCCTGAACCGCTGCGGTGTTGCCCGATTCCACGTTCTCCGCCAGCATCTGTGCGGACTGGGCCAGAACCGTGCGCTGTGCGGCGGGCATCTGCGACTGCGTCATGCACGAAATGCCAAAAGCCGGCAGTGCCATGCCCACGGGCAGCGCGGCGGCCAGAAATCTGGCCCAGTGCGTGGAAAACACGCGATCCATCGAGGACTTCCCTTCAATTCGCGGTGAGCGAATTCGAATCACTGCTAGTCTAGTACACAGGAGCGGGAGTCCATGCCGAACTCACGGCACCCTGCGAATCCACAGAGTTCGATGCAGGTTACGAGCCTTTCACGATGCCTCATTTGGACGGCCGCCGCCGTTTTGGCGGTTTCGTCTCAGGCCCATTCGTGTCAAGCCCAGGTGATGCAGGCGCCCGGGACCATGCCCGGACGGCGCTTCCCCGTTCCACCGCGACAAGGCGTTTCGAGCCCTTCTGCGGCGGCACCCCAGTCCGCGAATCCCGCCACGGTCCCCCAGCCCACAAGTCCAGCGCAGCCGTCCATCCGCATCGGCGCCACCGCCACAGCGCCCAGCACTCCTGCGGCTCAGCCCAACGCCGCTCCAAACCTGCCTCCTTCCCTGCTGGATAAGCCGGCCGGTCCCGTCCAGGTCACTCTCCACGACGGCTCTCTGTCCGTCGATGCCCACAATTCCAGCCTGTCGGAGATCCTCAAAAACCTCGAGGCCTCCAGCGGTATGACCGTCGACGGCTTCGAGAAGGATTCGCGCATCTTCGGCTTCTACGGTCCGGGTTCGCCCCGCGACGTGCTCTCCGATCTGCTCGATGGAGCCGGGTACAACTTCCTCATGGTGGGTTCCACCACCGACGGCGCGCCCCGCGAGATCGTCCTCACCGCACGCAGTAACGCGCCCATTTCGGCGCCCTCGCCCGGCGGCAATCCACAACAGGATGAGCAAGACGAGGCGCCGAACTATCCTCCGCCCGAGCAGGTCGCGCCCCAGCAGCCCCCGGTTATGCCTTCGCCGGAGCAGCGTCCGAGAACGCCGCAGGAGATGCTCCAGGAGCTCCAGCGCCTCCGCCAGCAGCAGCAACAACAGCAGCAGGGTCAGCCACAGCAATAAGGGATCCCCGCAGATTTGCATCGCCGGGCGCGGCAGCAGATTCCCGAAATCGTACTCCCTGCCCTTCGTCCATGACCGTAGTAACGGTCATGCCCCTTTCGGGGTGTGGAAGAGGGGCCCGGCGCTGTTTATCTTTTGAATACCTCCTCTGAGGGTTCAAAGGCTCCCCCCATGCAGAACCGCAGCCGTACTGCCATTGCACTCTTTCCTGTCCTTGGTCTCACTCTTCTCCTTGCCGGATGCGGCATGGCCAACACTCCCCTCCAGGTCGGCACCTCGCTCTCCGGCAACTGGGCCTTCGCCCCCAATTCCTCCGGCGTCGTGATGAACCTCGGGTTCATGCAGGGCGCTTACGAGACGGTCAGCGCCGTCGCCCGCCTTAACGGAGCCTCCTGCGTCAGCCCCACCGGCGACATCCTGCTCACCGGCTCCGTGGGACTCGACAACAAGATGATGCTGGTTTCCTCGCCGTTCAGCGGCACCACCCTCACCCTGCAAGGGCAGGTTTCCGGCGACGGCAAAGGCATCGCCGCCGCCACCTGGACCTTCAGCGGCGGCAGTTGCGCTTCCCTGGGAACAGCCACTGTGATCGCCACCGACTATTCGGCCATCAACGGAACCTTCACCGGGACCTTCGTTGCCAGCTCGAACGACTCGATCCCCGTCTCAGCGCTCCTCGAGCAGACCTCCCAGCCCGATCTCAACGGCCAGTTCTCCCTCTCCGGCACGGCGACCTTTCCCGGCACCACCTGTTTTGTGAACCAACCGTCGGTCACCACTTCCCTGGTCACAGGCAGCAGCCTGGCGATGACCTACACCGACGCTGCCAGCTCCACCACGCTTACCGCTGTCGGCACCTTCAACACCCAGGCCACCCAGCTGACCATCACCAACTGGTCGATCTCCGGCGGCCAATGCAACGGCGATTCGGGTACCGGCTCGCTGACCGTGCAGTCGCAGAATCTATAGCAGAAAGTCGGGAGCTGGAAGCAGGAGCCTGTAGTTTGGTGCTTCCTGCATCTATTGCCTGTTCCCTATTCCCTATTCCCTGCCGTTGGCCTCGGCCAGCGCGCCTCAATCGTCGTCGAAATTCCGCCGCGTGGCCGGAAATCCCCCTTCACGACAGCCCATACCGGATCGCAGGCACGGACCACATCGTCAAGAATCCGGTTCACAACGTTCTCCTGGAAAATGCCGAGGTTGCGATAGCAGAAGAGGTATTCCTTCCACGACTTCAGCTCCAGGCACTGCTCGCGCGGCATGTAGCGCAGCGTGATCACGCCGAAATCGGGCAATCCGGTCTTCGGACACACGGAAGTGAATTCCGGATCGTCGATCGCAATCTCATATCCAGGGAACTGATTGCGCCAGGTCTCGATCGCGGGAAAGTCGAAGTCGAGACCGGCCTGTGCATGCTCGTCGGTGTAACGCGGGGCAAGGGCCATGCACCAATTCTACGAGGAAGTGGAGAGCGCTCGAAATTGCGCCGATGCGCTCAGGGGAACCGCAGTACACACCCCGATACCCACGTGACATTCGATTTTCTCGAACCCGAAAGTCCCGGATGCGTGTCTTATATACTGACTCACGGTTTGACGCATGCAAACAAAGCAGGCAACGCCGCACACGGTTCGTATCTGGACCGCGACCATCATTGCCATCGTTCTCATCTTCTATATCGTCCACCTCATGACGCGGGGAAGTCTGCCCATCCGTGTCGCCGAGGCTACGGTGGGAAATCTCACCACCACCGTCTCCACCAACGGCAAGGTCGAGCCGCAGGTCAACTTCGAGGCCCACGCGCCCTTTCCCGGAGTCATTGAGGCCCTGAGCGTCCACGAGGGCGAGAAGGTTCAGGGCGGGCAACTGCTGCTGGCCATGGATGACACCGAAGCCAGAGCGCGCCTGGCTACAGCCGAGGCCGCCCTCAAAGGCGCCCAGGTCAGCTATCAGGAAGCAAAAAACGGTGGGACCCAGGAGGAACGGAACTCCCTGAAGGGAGAAATTGCCAAGGCGCAGATCGACCGCGATGAGGCGCAGCGCAACCTCCAGGCTCTCCGGAATCTGCAGTCTTCCGGAGCGGCATCGCCCAGTGAAGTCAGCGCGGCGCAGACCCGGCTGGCCGCCGACACCAGTAGCCTTCAGGTTCTGCAGCAACGGCTGACGGATCGCTACGGAAGCGACTACGTTGCGCATTCGGAAGCGACCCTCGCCGACGCGCAGGCTGGCTATGACGCGGCACTCGATGCGCTGCACCACGCCGTCGTACATGCGCCGTTTGCCGGCACCGTCTATTCCGTCCCCGTCTCGCGCACCGAGTATGTCAACCAGGGCGACCGCCTGCTCTCCATGGCCGATCTTTCTAAGCTGCAGGTGCGCGGTTACTTCGACGAGCCGGAAATCGGCAAGCTGCAGATCGGCCAGCCGGTGACAATCGTCTGGGACGCGCGACCCAATGAAACCTGGCACGGCCACATCAGCCGCATGCCGTCGACCATCATCACTTACGGAACGCGCAACGTCGGCGAGGTGGTCATCACCATTGACGATGCCGACGATGCCTTGCTGCCCGACACGAATGTTCGTGTGACCGTCACCGTCGCCAATGTGTCTAACGTTCTGATGGTGCCGCGCGACGCACTCCACATCGAGCGGGGATCGACGTTCGTTTACCGCAAAGAAGGCAACTCGCTGCACCACGTCAAAGTGACCATCGGCGTGTTGAATTTAACCGATGTGCAGATCCTCAGCGGCCTGACGGCTGGCGATGTGGTCGCCCTCGGCACCACCAACGCGCAGCCGCTCAGCGAGGGCGTTCCAGTCAAAGTCGTCCAGTAGGGGGGAGGCGTGCGGAAACAGTTCAATCCCGTGGCTAGAGTCCTTTTTGTTCTTGCCGCGGCCCTGCTGGGGACGCTGGCGGCGCACGCCGCCAATCCCGCGCACCGCGATCTGGAGCTGGGCCGTGCGGACAGCGCCCTGCAGTCGCTCAACACGAACCTGGCCGCCCATCCGAACGACGCGGAAGCCTTCAATCTGCGCTGCCGCGTTTACTACCAGGAACAGGATTGGGACAAGGCCATCGCCGACTGCGAAACCGCCGTCAGGCTCGCCCCCAGCGACAGCAATTTCCACCTGTGGCTGGGCCGGGCCTATGGTCGGAAGGCCGCGCACGCATCGCTTATGGCCACCTACCCGCTGGCCCGCAAAGTCCACACTGAGTTCGAGCAAGCCGTGCAGCTCGATCCCCGCAACGCCGCCGCTCTGTCCGATCTGGGTGAGTTCGACGTCGTGGCTCCGACCATGCTCGGCGGCGGCATCGCTCGCGCCGCTGCAATCGCCCAGCAGCTCAGCAGCGTCAGTCCTGCCGCAGCCCTCACCCTTCAGGCGCGCATCGCCGAATCGAAAAAGGACTACGCCGCCGCCGAATCCAAACTGAAACAAGCCATCCGTCAATCGTCCGATCCCGCCAATGCGTGGATGGATCTGGCCACCTTCTACCGCCTCCATGGCCGCCTCGACGATATGGTCGCCGCCGCCCACAACGGCGCTGCTGCCGATACGCATCGCGGACCGGCCCTGGTGGACGGCGCCAACAACCTCACCCTCGCCGGCAGGGAACCTCAGAACGCCATCGCCTGGCTGCGCCAGTACCTGACTTCGAATGCCCAGTCGGAGCTGGCGCCGTCCTTCGTGGCGCGCGCGCAGCTGGCCGTGCTTCTGCAGCAACAAGGCGACGCGGCCGGCGCCCAGCAGGAGCTGACCGTGGTACATTCGCTCGCCTCCGGTTACAGAATCCCCTCAGGAAGCCCCGCTCAGCGTGACGCCGGTCTGTAAACTCAGAACGATGGACGTGTCGGAGAAGATCCGGACAGCAACGCGGAGTCGGCGTCGCACGAAATTCGCCACTGCCCTGTTGCTCCTCACGCCCCTCGCCGCTGCTGCCCAGATCTCCCTCTCCAGCGCCGTCGATCTGGCCGAGAAGAACAGCACCTCCGTCCGCGGCGCCCTCGCCAACGTGCAGAAGGCCACGGCCGCCCTGGCCGAAACCAAAGACGCCTACATTCCGAACTTCGTCCTCGGCATCAGCCCCGGCTACGCCTACGGCTTCCCGCTCGGCTACCCCTCCTTCTTCAATGCAAACGCAACCTCCCTGGTGCTCTCCTGGTCGCAGAAGGATTACATGCGCGCCGCGCGTACAGCCCTGAACGCCGCTAACTTCAGCCTGAAAGACGCGCAGCAACAGACCGAACTCGACGTGGCACTCGCCTATGTGCAGCTGGACTCTGACCTGAAGGAACTGGAAGCCCTCCAGCAACAAAGCAGCTACGCCGAAACCCTCGTCCAGCTTGAACAGGACCGCGTGAACGCCGGCGTAGATTCAAAAATGACCGGGCTGGAATCCGAATTGACCTCCGCGCAGGTCAACCAAAAACGCGCGCAGCTGGAAAACGACGCGGAGGCCATGCGCCAGAAGCTGGCGCACCTCGCCGGCCTGCCCGCAACCGGATTCACCAGCGTGAGTACCAGCATTCCCCCGGCGCCTTCCTTTGGCACTATGGGAACCGCCTCCCAGCCATCTCCGTCCGACAACGCCGGCGTCTCGGCAGCCTACTCCAACGCGAAGTCGAAGTGGTTCACCGCCTTTGGCGACGATAAACAGAACTACCGGCCTCTGGCCGTCTTCGGCGCGCAGTATTCGCTGTTCGAGAAGACTCCGGGTTACACCGAATACTTCCCCCACTTCCAATACAACAACGTCGAACTGGGAGTGCAGCTGACCTTCCCGTTGTTTGACGCAACCCGCCGCGCCAAGGCCCGCGAATCGAACGCTGACGCCCTCCACGCCCAAGCCGACGCCGACGCCGCCCGCGATGTCCTCGACGAGCAAACCTCAACCATGCGCGGCAATCTCCGCGAGCTCGCCGCTCAGCAGCGCGTCGCCCAGATCCAAAGCCAGATCGCCCAGGAGCAGCTCAAATCCGTCGACACCCAGATCGCCAGCGGCACCGGACTGCCGAATGCGCCCGGCGTTGCCCCCACTCAGGCGCAAAAAGCCCACATCGAGGAGCGGCAGTACTACGCCGACATGCTCGAAGTCAACCTCGCGCTGATCAAAGTCGAACTGAACCTGCTGAAAGCCACCGGCCAGATCGATGCCTGGGTCCGCTCCTCGCTCAAATAGTTCATGCACCCTTTATCAGCCACTAACTTCTTGATTCCTCAGGGCCATAAATCAATCCCCCGCCGGCCCTGACCTCGGTTGTTGAATGGTAAACTGGGAGGAGTGCCTATGCCGCTCAAAACCTTATTCCTGAACCCTCCCTCCTTCGAGAACTTCGATGGTGGCGCCAGCTCTCGCTGGCCCGCGACTCGCGAAATCGAGTCCTACTGGTACCCGGTTTGGCTGGCCTATCCCACCGGCATGCTCGAAGGCGCGCGCCTGCTCGACGCCAACCCGCACCACGTCTCCTGGCCGAAGGTCGTCGAGATGCTGAAGGACTACGAGTTCCTCGTCCTGTTCACCAGCACCGTGGGCTGGAGCGGCGACCAGCGCTGGGCCGAGAAGATCAAAGATACGTACCCCAACATCAAAATCTCCTTCGTCGGGCCCCCCGTCACCACCGACCCCGACAAGGCCCTGACCGAGTGCCTCGCGATCGACTTCGTCTGCCGCCGCGAGTTCGACTACTCGGTCGTCGAGTACGCCAACGGCAAGCCGCTCGATGAGATCCTCGCCATCAGCTACCGGAAGAACGGCCAGGTCGTGCACAATCCCGACCGCCCGCAGATCGAGAACCTCGACGCGCTGCCCTGGGTCACCGACATCTACAAGCGCGACCTGGACGTCACCAAATACAACGTCCCCTTCCTGCTCCACCCTTACGTCGCGCTTTACTCCACCCGCGGCTGCCCCGCACAGTGCACGTTCTGCCTGTGGCCGCAGACCACCAGCGGACACGCCTGGCGCAAGCGCTCTACCGACGACGTCGCCGCCGAGATGGCCCACGCGAAACAACTCTGGCCCAACGTGAAGGAGTTCTTCTTCGACGACGACACCTTCAACATCCAGAAGGCGCGCACCATCGAGCTCTGCGGCAAGCTCAAGCCGCTCGGCATCACCTGGTCCTCGACGTCACGCGTCACCACCGACTACGACACCCTGAAGGCCATGCGCGACTCCGGCTGCCGCCTGTTGATTGTCGGCTTCGAGTCCGGCGACCCGCAGATCCTCAAGAACATCAAGAAAGGCGCCACCGTGGAGCGCGCCCGCGACTTTGCCCGCGACTGCCACAAGCTCGGCCTCACCGTGCACGGCGATTTCATCCTCGGCCTGCCCGGCGAAACAAAGGAATCCATCCGCAACACCATCAACTTTGCCAAGCAGCTAGACGTCGAAACCATTCAGGTCTCGATGGCGCACGCCTTCCCCGGCACCGAGTTCTACGACTACGCGCTCGCCAACGGCTTCATCACCAACAACAAGATGAACGACGAAGGCGGACACCAGCTCGCGCATATCGAATATCCTGGGCTGCCCGCCGACTACGTGCTCGAGATGGTGCACAAGTTCTACGACGAGTACTTCTTCCGTCCCAAGGCCGCCTGGCGCGTGGTCAGCAAAGCCATCATGAATGGCGACGTGAAGCGTCTCTACCATGAATCGAGGTCGTTCCTGAAACTGCGCGCGCAGCGCGGCAAGATGGTCCAGGAAGCACGCGCCCACAAGGCGGAAGCCAAAGCGGCCGGCGCTCAGGCGTAAGAGGCCTGACCACTTTTCAGCTGACCGGTCTTCACTAACCGGACTTCAGCTGACCGGCTCACGGCTGACCGCTCTTTGGCTCTCTCCATGACTCGATCGACGATGACATTCCGGCGCTACCTCGTGCTGGCCGTCATCACGATCACCGCCTCGTGTGGCGATACCTTCCTCTCACGCGGCATGAAATCCCTTGGCCCGGTCTCGCTCGCGCACCCCGCTGCGCTCATCCACGCCATCTTCTCCCCCTGGGTCGCCGCCGGCATCGTGCTCCTCATCGGCTTCTTCGCCTCGTACCTCACCGCGCTCTCCTGGGCCGACCTCACTTACGTCCTGCCCGCCAGCTCGCTGGGCTACGTGATCATGACGCTGCTCGCCCGCTTCTGGCTGCATGAGCGCGTCTCGCCTATGCGCTGGCTCGGAGTGGTCTTCATCACCGCGGGCGTCGGCTTCGTCACGCGCGGCCCCTCCTACACCGATCACAGCGCCGGTCATGCTCAGGCAGCCGCCGTCGAAACCCCTGAAGAGGTTCGGTCGTGATCGTCCCCCACGCGATTCTCGCCACCACGGCCATGATCGCCGCCGTCGTCGTCACCGCCACCGCCGGCGACATCCTCACCGCATCGGCCATGCGCCAGGTCGGCGACCTCGATGTGATCCGCGCTCGCAGCGGCATCGTCGGCGCGGCGATGGCCGTCGTTACGAACCGCCGCTTCGGACTCGGCGTCTTCTGCCTCGCCCTGAGTTTCTTCTCACTGCTGTTCGCCTTCAGCCACCGCGACCTCAGCCTGATCGGTCCCGCCGCCACTTCCCTCACCTTTGTGACCAACGCTCTCGCCGCGAAGTGGTTCCTGCACGAGCACGTCGATCACCGCCGCTGGACCGCGGCCATCTTCGTCTGCATCGGCGTCGCGCTGCTCGCGTTCTGAGATTTGGCGATTCAGGGGGGTCGAACCCCCTGGTGTTATCGAGTTCGCCAGCTCCGCTTCTTGTGGTCTCGTACTCCGTTTTCAGCCACAAAAGCAAAAGCCCTGTGCGCCGAAGTTCGTCCGGTGGACAGAGCTTTCCTTCTTCTCAGAGTAGGGCGGGTAGAGATCGAGGGCAAGAACAATCAGGAGGGCGGACGGTACGAAGGTGATGGGCGGCGAGAGAGAGGGTTTGGAGGAGATACTTCCGTGTTGGCGACAAATCACTCCGAACAGATTCCTGTGCTTCTGGTACCTACCTCAATCGAGGAATGGTAGAGACGGACCACAAATGATCAGCTAGGTTCGTCCGAACAAGAACACTCTGGCTCGAATGACGACTCTTACGTCGGGGTGTTCACTGTGTTGCGAGGGGGACTGTCCGTGAGTATTCCACTCAGGCGCGGATCGACGCATATTGTTGGGCTGCTGGCTGGCACCCTTCTCGTTGCTATGCCAGGCATACTCGCCCAAAACCCTGAACCGCCGCAATCCCAATCGGGTTCTTCGTCTGCTCAGCGGCCCAACGGGAACGCTGCCAGCCGGAGCGAGATTGGTCCGTACACCTACTCACCCTCTCCCGAAGACTATTACGGTTGGGTCCGTCGGGTTGGGGGGCACAACGACGCGATTAGGCATGCGGTAGCCGAAGGCAAGGAGACAATTCCCGCCCCGTGGCACTTCACGAAGTACATGCACATCTCGGAAACCGAGGAGGAGCCGCTCCGCAACATCGCGCTCATAGCTCACGAGCAGTTGCTAGCCGTAGAGGCGAGCTTTGAAACTGAAACGCAGGGATGCCCACGTGACTGCTTGTCACCGGCAAAGCGAGCCAGAATAGATGACTTGATGAAGCAGCGTAATGACATTCTCGAGGAGGCAATGGCGCAGGTCAAACGGGAGCTAAACGATGCCGACTACGCGAAGTTCAGCGACTGGATCTGCCACAGATGTGTATCCAACCGACTCCAGAGGGATCTGTCGGCTCCAAAGCAGCCGTCAGTTCCTCCGCAGGATCAGCGATGAGCGGGAGGTGCGGCCCCGAAAAAGGCTTAGCCTTCTCAAAACGGTTTGCCGCCGAACGAACAGCTCTTGGGTGGATGACCGGCATTGCGCAAGTTTGGAGGTGACGGGTTGTCCGGGCCTGAAGGCCGCTTCTTTTAGCGAACGCGTTTCCACGGGCTGAAGCCCGTGGCTTTTACCGTGGTGCCGCTTGCTCGGCACTGAGGATGGACCGGGATGGGTACCAACGGCTTCTGAGCGTATCACCGGTAACGCGGAAGTTTCGATCGCTGGAATTCCTTCAGCTCCGAGGCCGCCGATCTCAGACGTGACGCTGAAGCTTTCCCGGGAGTACCTCCTTCCTGCCGGTCATGTTCTGACTTTCTCGGCACCGCCGCGCCGCCCCATATTAAAGTGATCCTTGATCCCCTCTGAGCCCAATCCGGGTTGCGCGAGGACGCGCTGAATGTCCTCGCCGTCAGCACCCAACAGCTCCGCGGCAAATCCCCTGGCTCCGGCCGTCGCACCCGAAGGGCAACCTGCTCCCTGGGTTCCCGCAGCCAACCGCTGGATGATCGCCGTCTCCGTCATGACGGCGACCTTCATGGTCGTGCTCGACTCCTCGGTCGCCGCAGTGGCGCTGCCGCACATCGCCGGCAATCTTTCCGCCTCCACCGACGAAGCCACCTGGGTGCTGACCAGCTATCTGGTGTCGAACGCGATCATGTTGCCGGCAACAAGCTGGATCACGGGGCGGATCGGGCGCAAGCGGCTGCTGACGCTGTCGATCGTTTTGTTCACGGCCGCTTCCCTGCTCTGCGGGCTCGCGATGACCATGCCCATGCTGATCGTCGCGCGGGTGCTGCAGGGGATCGGCGGAGGAGGCATGCTGCCGCTGGCGCAGGCGATTCTGCTGGAGAGCTTTCCGCCGCGCGAGCACGGTACCGCGATGGCCGTCTACGGCGTGGGCATCGTGGTGGCGCCCGTGATCGGACCAACGCTGGGCGGCTGGATCACCGACAGCTATTCGTGGCGCTGGATCTTTTACATCAACCTGCCCGTCGGCATCCTCGCGCTGTTTCTCGCCGGCATTTACGTCGAGGACCCGCCGTACATTCGCCGCAAGCTGCAGGGCGCGATCGACTATCTCGGGTTCGGCCTGATGGCGCTCTGGCTCGGCTCGCTGCAGCTGGTGCTCGACAAGGGCCAGGAGTCGGACTGGTTCGGCGCGGTATGGATCCGATGGGCCGCTTTTCTCTCGATCGCCGCGTTCGTCAGCTTCCTGTTTCGCGAGTTGCGCTCCCGCGACCCGATCGTGCAGCTCCATGTGCTGAGCAATCGAAACTTCCTCGCCGGCACGCTGATCACGGCGGTCTATGGATTCATCCTGTACGGCGTGACCGCGCTGCTGCCGCTCTTCCTGCAGACGCTGATCGGCTATCCGGCGCTGGACAGCGGCCTGGCGGTGAGCCCGCGCGGCATCGGATCGATGCTGTCGATGCTGGTGGCGGGCTGGCTGGCCGCGCGCATCGATGGCCGGGTGATGCTGGCGGCGGGACTGGCGATCTTCGGCGTGTCGACGCTCATGCTGAGCCGGCTGAACCTTAGTATGGCGATGACGTCGGTGATCTGGCCGAACATCATCAACGGATTCGCCGGCGGCTTTGTCTTTGTGCCGCTCACCACGATGGCCATGGGCCGGCTGCGGCGCGAGGAGATTGGGAATGCTTCGGGGATCTACAACCTGATGCGGAACATTGGGGGATCGGTGGGCATCGCGACGGTGACGACGCTGCTGGCGCGCCGCTCCCAGGTGCACCAGAACTTTCTCGCCGGGAACATTACCGCCGACGCGCAGGTGGCGGCAAGCACGGTTTCGGGTCTGGCGGCGCATCTGGCGGCATCGGGATTCGATGCGTGGGACGCGCACCGCGCGGCTCTGGGCGCGCTGTACCGGATGGTGGAGCAGCAGGCATCCCTGCTGGCCTACTCCGACGACTTCGCCGTCCTCGGTTATCTCACGCTGTTCTCCGTGCCGCTGGTGCTGATGTTCCAGCGAGTGGGCAGGCACTGACAGAGAGAGTTTAGAGTTTAGGGATTCGAGTTTAGTTCTCAGGAACCCGCGGACCTGCCCGCCGACCGCCGTTCAAAACAAAACGCGGAGACTCCGAACGGAATACCCGCGTCCCTAAACTCTAATTTCCAAACTCTGAACTCTGCCCTACTGGATCATGCCGCCCATCTTGTCCAGCTCTTCGCGCACGTATTTCAGGCCCTGCACGCAGCGCTCGAACTCGTTGGAGAGGCGGCCGAACAGCGGCGCTTCGTCGCGGTACTCGAACAGGTCGAACTGCGAGACGATGTAGTAGCTCTCCTTGCCGGTCTTGACCATCTCGACGAAGCTGGAGTCGCCGGTATGCCGCCAAAGTTGAGTGGATTCCGGATACATGCCGGTGGCGAAGAGGGCGTAGTCGCCGATGTGCCGGCGCACCTTGCGCTCCACATCGAACGATGGCGCATCCCCGAACACCGGGTCCGAGGCCGCGATCATCGCGTGCAGATCCTTCAACGCGTGCCCCTCGGCGTCCCGCAGGTAGATGTTCTCCGCCGCGGTGAACTCGGTCAGCAGGTCGCCGACATAGGAGGTCATCTCCGTGTCGTCAATCCCGGTATGACGGTGATAGCAACCGGCGACGACTTCATGGAACAACTGGCGCAATGGATGGCGTTCGGAAATCATACGTCCCTCCGCACTTCTTCATCCTGCGCCGGTTTGGAGAAAGGGCTTGCCCTGCTCCTCCTGCTCCCACCCGGCTGAAGAAGCTCGTTGTGGTATATGAATCGGCATTTTGAGGCATTTGTTGCGCCAAACAAACTACAAAGGTGGTAGCTGGGCGAACTTTCTGGCAGTCGGCATGCCCAATTGCGAACTGTGCTGAGATTCCTTTGGTTTCATCGCGAGGTTACCTCTCGCGTTGGAGGAGGCGGCGAGGCGCAACCCAGCCGCCAAAAAGAACCACAGGACATCCACAGGAAACGCACCGCCATGCCACACACAGGCTCCTGGCGCGCATCGTCGCGAACGCGAGCGATCTAATCCTGGCGAAGCGCCTGGAGCGGGTCGATGGAGGTGGCGCGGCGCGCGGGGATGTAGCAGGCGAGCAGCGCGAGTCCAGCGAGAAGCACCGGCGCGCCGATGAGCAGACGCGGATCGCCGACGCCGAGCGAGAACGCGTCGGAGAAAACGGTGGTGATGGCGGTGAGCGCTTTGGCGAGGGCGACTGCGCCGAGGAATCCGACGACGGTTCCAACGGCGACCAGCGTGATGCCTTCGCGCAGGACAAGCGAGAGGACCTGGGTCTTGCGCGCGCCCAGAGCCATGCGAATGCCGATTTCCTTGCGGCGCTGTGCGACCGCGTAGCCGGTAACGCCGGCCAGCCCGATAGCGGAGAGGATGAGGCCGAAGAGTCCGATGCCGCCGAAGGTGCGCAGCGCGGAGCGAATCGACGCGCGGATGAGCTCCAGATATTCGCTGAGGGTTTGCACGTTGAAGAGAGTGATATTCGGATCGATGGAGGCGACGGCGCTGCGCACGCCACCGATCGCATCCTCAGCGGAGTGGCCGCGCGCGACGATGACGATGCCGCCGCTGGGAGGCTGCGCGAAGTCATGACGGGTGAGGGGGACATAGGCGATGCCCTGGGTCATACCGCTGGCGTCCCTGATGTCGGGGACTACGCCGACAATTTCCCATGTCCGGCGGTCGCCGTGGACGTGCCTGCCGATGGCATTGCCGCTGCCGAACAGTGTGCGCGCCGCTTTTTGGCTCAGCATCAGCGGCATGGTGGGGAGTACGGCACCGGCAGCCGGAGCCGGGTCGCCGTCGAGGCGCTGATCGCGCTCGTCGAATTCACGCCCTGCGAGGATCGGTTCGTTGAGGACGGAGAAGAAGCCGGCGCCGACGGTGTGTTTGAGGGTGCCTTTCTGCACGGGAGTGGCGGCGCGCGCATCGTCGACGGTGAGCTGGAAGTCGTCATCGTCACCGGGCAGATAGGGCGGCTGCACGGCGAGCGCGAAGGTGGTGATCGAAGGCGTGCCGTGGAGGCGGTCGGGCAGGCGTTCGAAAAAGGCCTGGGACTGCGCGGGAGTATAGCCGTCGCGCACCGGATCGACGAAGAGGAAGGCCATGGTCTTCGGGTTGAAGTACGTCTGAACGCTGTTGCTCTTCATCAGGCCGAGGACGACGAATCCTGTAACAAGGAGAAGCAGGAGCGAGCCGGCAACCTGCGCGCCGATGGCGAGATTGCGGAGCCCGAAACGCTTGTGGCCGGAGAGCTGGAGCGCGGCGCCTTCCTTGAGGGCGGGAGCGACGTCGGTCTTCGTGGCATGGAGCGCGGGGAGGATGCTGAATCCGATACCGCTGACAACGGCGAGCGCGAAAGCGAAGAGGGCGGTGTGCCAGTCGATGGAGCGATCCGGGTTGAGGGGTGAGCCCGCGGGCAGGCGCGTGTGGTCGGTGATGGCTTCCAGAGCCCAGGCGAGGGCGAATCCGGCAGCGCCGCCGAGAAGGGAGAGCAGAAGGCCTTCAGTGACCATCTGGCGGATGAGGCGGAAGCGGCTGGCGCCGACACCGAGGCGGATCGCGAGTTCTCTGCGGCGGGCGAGGTAGTCGATCGCGTCTTCGCCGGTCTGGAGCATTTCGTCGCCGTAGGCGAGCTTGAACTCGTGCGGGAAGGCGAGGGCGAGACGGCGGTAGGCGGCATGCCAGAAGTTCATGGGGTCATCCTTTTTGCAGGGCCGACAGCGCGTTTAGCCTGAATGGCGTGGACCAGATCCTGGAGGCGCTCGCATTCGGCGTCGAGAACACGGCGGCCGAGCGGCGTGAGGCGGTAGTAGCGGCGGCGCGCGTCGTCGAACTCGGGCGCGGGACGGGAGCGGGATTCTGCGATGAGGTCAGCTTCGATGAGGCGCTTGAGCGAGCCGTAGAGGGTGGCGGGCCACAGGCGGACCTTGCCGGTGGTGCGCTCGAGAACTTCCTGCATGATGCCGTAGCCGTGCTGCTCTTCGCCGGCGAGGGAGAGCAGGATATGGAACCACTGCGCCTTGAGGGGGAGGAAAGACTGGACCTGGGCCTGTTCGGTCATGGCCAATATGTATATCACTTAATATAGATATCAGTCAAGACAGCATTTCCAGGGCTGAATCGCCGGAGTCTTCCTCGGTCACGGATGCAGATCGGTTTTCGACAGCATCATCACAAACTGCCGCCACGTCCGCTGGTCGACGGCCTCGGCGATCAACTTGCCGTCCCGATCGAAGACGAACGTCCTTGGAATGCCCTCAATGTGAAATTCCTGGGACACCTTTCCGCCTTCATCGATGAGGATCGGCGGGTGATACTTCCACGAGGAGGTGAACTGGGCGACTTTGAACGACTGCTCATTCGTGATCGAGAGGACCACCAGCCCCTGCGGCTGAAATCGCGTATAGAGGGCGTCCAGATACGGCATCTCCACCCTGCAGGGCAGGCACCATGTCGCCCAGAAGTTCACCAGAACGATCTTGCCGCGCAGCTCGGACAGGGTCCACTTCTTTCCTTTCAGATCCCTGAGCGTAAAGTCCGCCTTCGCGATTTGCGCTTCATTGTCGGTCAGGGCCTGCTGGGCCTTTGCGTACAGCGGATCGTTCAGTTCCTCTTTCGCGCCCTCATAGCGCACGAGGCTGGCGAGATCCATGTACGGCATCGGCGTGTCTCCCTTTTTTGAGGGCACCGGCGTCTCGCTGAGCGACTGCCGCAAGGTGTCCGCTACGGCCTGAATGGTGTCCTGACCCTGGTCTCCTTCGGTCACCAGGTGCGCCAGTCCATCGGCCAGCTTTACCTTCTGCATCCCAGCCGGCAGCGCGCGAATCTCCGCCGCGAGCTCAACTGTCGCTGCGGGCCTCTGCGCCTCAGAAAGAGAACGCAGGTTGCGCATGCCGTCTTCAATTTTGGAAATGTTGTCAGCCTGAAGGAGAAGGGGCGTGGTGAACACAACTGCGGAACACAGCAGCAGCCGCTGAGTCATCGACATGATGGGCCTTTGCAATGGGAAGATGGCCACCATCATATCCTGGCCCTGGCGTTCATCGGCGCGGTCCGATGGCCGCGCTTTAGCGATACCCCTTCGTTCGGAAGCGCGAGACGGCGATGTAAAAGGTGTTGGCGTCTGTACCGGGATTGTGCTGGCTGATGTTCGCGTTGGAGAGGTGCTGGTAGCGGTAGCCGATGGTCCAGTCCTGGCGCGCTTTGCGGAAGACGTGGATGCCGGTGCCGAAGTCGATCGTGTACATCCACTGCGATCCCTGCGGGGACAGCACCCGATCGGCGAAATACAGCGCTCCTCCGTTGGTGCTGAAGAAAGGCTGCACGCGCTTCGCGGGGAAGAAGTCGGATTCGAAGCCGACCGGGCTAACGCCGCTGCCGTAGATGCGCTGGCGAAGATTCTGTGCGGCTGGCTGTGCTGTGGTCGGTTTGGCTCCGGGCACCGGCTGGCTCAGCATGGCCAGTGCGGTTATTTCGGGGGCATAGCGCATGGTCCAGGAGCGGTGCGATGTGAAGAGATACGTATAGCGCACTTCGACGGGCATGTACTTGATGTCGCCCGCGTATCCCCAGATGTGTCCGCTGATGATGGATAGCCCCCACCACGCGCCAAATTCGTGGACGCCACCCGGCCGGGGATACACAGGCGCGTAGTGCGTTGTTGGGTTGCGCATGATCGCCGGCGACGCTTCTGGAGCGACGGACGAGACGGTTGAACTGGATTCGGCTGTCTCTTCGTTGGCGCTGCCCCTGGGTCCGGCTTCGGTCTTTTCGAATTGGACTTCATCCTCGCCGGCCGGATCGCTCCAGAAGGTTTTCGCCTTCACAACCCGATCGTCGCGATACCAGGGCGGCCGCCAGCGAAAGACATTCGCGGTGGCGTGCGCCGGCTCCAGGAAACTCAGCGCCAGCAGGCCGAAGGGATTGCGGCCCTGGCCTTCAATGGGGGCGACGACGTGCTTATCCATCGCGTCCTCGGCCATGGTCCACAGCGCGCCGCCGACAGGCGTCGTCACCAGCTCCACCCATCCGGTCTCGTTGCTGGAATGCTGTCCACTGCTATCCGGAATAAGGTGATCGCCGTTGTGGCCGATCGCCGCCTCGCCGGTGGGTCCCAGCTTCCACCAGAAACTGTAGGCCGTGGAAAATGTACCGGCGCGCAGCAGCCGCCGCCAGTAGGGCCACGTGTTTGACTGCGTGACCGTCATGCCCCTGGGGTCATTCTGGATCCAGAGATCGTTCGTGATCGCCCCCATCATGGGGTGCCCGACGTAATCATCGAGGAAGGGGTTGTAATCGGACCAGCGGTTCCATGCCCAGCCGGCGGCGGAATTGATGTAGCGGTCCCACCAGTCACCTTGCGTGGTCTCCACGCGATACCAGTAGCCGGTGTACAGATTGCCCGCGTCCTGGAACGCGTTGAACAGTGTGCCCTCAATCATGAGCTGATGCCAGTGCATCCGGCATTGCCGCGAGTGGCTCGTGTCCAGCGAGCAGTCCTCGGGAGGATTGCGGTCCTGCGGGGGAATGACCGCGACAACGCTGGTTGAATCGCCGCCGGTCGACGTTGCTGGTGCGGGGGCACCGGGAAAGTTCGGCGTGGGCGCATCCGGCAGCGAAGCAGCGGGAGTGAGCGCATCGGGCGCGGGAGCCGCAGGGATTGGCCCAGTGGGGATCGGAGCATCCGGGAGTTCGGCGACGACCACCCGCACGTGCGTCGAGGCGACTGCCTGCGCCAGCGCCGGAGCGATCCCCAACGCCGCGAGGCCGCCCACGACAACCACGTATCTGCACTTGTACAAGGATGAACGATTCAAAATCGGACCCACAGGGAGGAACGCCTTGAATCCCGATCATGTCAAGCGGATGACACGGGGTCAAGCCTGTCTTTCGGCCAATCGGGTATCGCACTGGATGCGCTCGTTACGATACAGGCAGCCCGATGAGGCTGCCTGCTGGGTTGCATCATTGCACGCTGTGCGCTGATAACTGAACGCTACCTTGCGCCGACGGGCTTCGGGGACTGCGCCTCCAGCTCACTCAGCCGCTTCGCCAGCAGTTGCTCCAGCTGGACCAGCGCCTTGCTGAAGCCCTCGATGCCCTCGCTCAGCTTGTCGTGGGCCATGCGATCGGCGGCGTGCATCTTCTCGAAGGTCGCCTCGTCGATGTTGAGCTTTTCGATCTGCATCGACTTCGCCTTTTCGGGATCGAGCTTGCGCTCCAGCGTGCCCTCGGTCTTATCCAGCTCTTCGAGCAGGTGTGGAGAGATTGTGAGCAGATCGCAGCCGGCCAGCTCGATGATCTCGCCGCTGTTGCGGAAGCTGGCGCCCATCACCTGGGTCTTGTAGCCGTACTTCTTGAAGTAGTTGTAGATCTTCGTTACTGACTGCACGCCCGGATCGTCAGCGCCCTGGTAGTCCTTGCCCGTGTCCTTCTTGTACCAGTCGAGAATGCGGCCCACGAAGGGCGAGACCAGCGTCACGCCCGCCTCGGCGCAGGCCACGGCCTGGTGGATCCCGAACAGCAGCGTGAGATTGCAGTGGATCCCTTCCTTCTCGAGCTTCTCGGCGGCTTTGATTCCGGCCCACGTGGAGGCGATCTTGATGAGGATGCGTTGCCTGGAAACGCCGGCGCTCTCGTATTTCTTAATGATGGAACGCGCCTGCTCCATCGTCTTCTCCGTGTCGAACGACAACCGCGCGTCGACTTCGGTGGAAACGCGCCCGGGAATGATCTGCAGGATCTTCTTGCCGAACGCGACAGCGAGGTTCTCGAAGGCCAGCTTCGTCACCTTGTCGTCAGCGGCATCGTCGCCGAGCTGCTTCTTGGCATCCAGCAGCACATCGTCCACGATTTTGCCGTAGGCCGGCATCTGCGCCGCGGTGGTCAGCAGCGACGGGTTGGTCGTCGCATCCTGCGGCTTCGCCTTTTCGATCGCTTCGATGTCGCCGGTATCGGCCACCACCGTCGTCATCGTCCGGAGCTGCGCCAACAATGTCTTCGCCATCATTCCTCCTGCCTTCTCTTTGATTATCCGGCATTCCGCCCGTAAGGCGAAAATGGCGGACGGTCATGCTTTGAAGAAATTCTCGTGAAATACGCCCTTTACCGTTAGATGCCCCGGTCCGGATCCCGTCTCACTGGCTTTTCTGCTTGTTTTTTCGCTCTACTTGCCGTATTCGTCCACCGGATTACTGAGCACCCCAATCCCCTCCACACTCACTTCCACCCGGTCGCCGGGCTGCATCGGCGCTACGCCCGACGGCGTGCCGGTTGGGATGACATCGCCGGGCAGAAGTGTCATGGCCGCGGTGATGTGACGCAACAGCGTGGGGATATCAAAGATAAAGTCCGAGGTCATGCCGTGTTGTTTCAGCTCGCCGTTCAGCCGTGTCTCCAGGGCAAGCCCGGTCCCAGGATCCACCTCATCCGTCACCAGCGGTCCCATCGGGCAAAACGTGTCGAAGCCCTTGGCGCGCCACCATTGGCCGTCCGGCTTCTGCAGATCGCGCGCGGTGACGTCGTTCACGATGGTGTAGCCGCGGATATACGGCCGTACGTCTTCGTCCGGACCGATTTTAGTCGCGCGTTTGCCGATCACGACGGCCAGCTCGCCTTCGAAATCCACGCGCTGCGACTGCGGCGGAATGCGGATCGCCTCGCCCGGCGCGATCACCGACGAAGGCGCCTTGAGAAAAACCAGCGGCTCCTTCGGGATCTCGTTGCCCAGCTCCGCTGCATGTTCGCCATAATTGCGGCCGATGCAGACGATCTTGCGCGGTACGACGGGCGCGAGGAGCTTGGCGGTGAGAAACGGCACCGGCTCGAAGGCCCCGGTTGCGAGACGGGTCCAGGGATCTTCTTCGAAGGGTGGCAGCAGTCGCTCAATCCAGAGCGCGCCCGCGCGATCGACAACTTCGCCGTACTGTGGGCCGGATGGCGTTTGAAAACGGCAATATTTCACTGCGGCATCTCCTCCTCCACTTCCCCTGACTTCGCACTCTCGTTGCCATCCTGATCGACAGCGCTGACGGCATACGCGTACCCGTGTCCGGCAGTCACGGTTGGGTCGTTCCACGTAGGCGGCACCACCGTCCTGGGTGTGATCCGCTCCAGCGAACCGCCCGCCGTCATGTCTCTGCGATAGACGACATACCCGGCAATGTCCGCGTCGGAGTCGGGCGTCCACGACAGGTCCATCGCTTTGGCCTGCGCGTCGGCGACCACCGTTAGTCCCGCGGGAACCGCAGGCGGAAACACATCCTTCGCGAAGAGGCTCACCGTCTGCGATGCCGAGCCGGCAATTTCCATCGCGTGCCCCTCAGCCTGCACCCGCACAACGCGCTCCACCCGGTACTTCCACTCATGGTCGAGCAGCGCGTCCCGATCCACGGCACCGCCCGGATCCGCATGGCTCAGATCCACCTCGAGCGTCTGCTCTTCCGGCGGAGGCACGCCTCTGGATTCATCCGGTTTCGGCGCGCTCGGAGTTTTCGCCTCAGCATTTCCAACCCCGGCATTTAGAACCAGGGTCCGATGCATCCGCATCGTCAGGCCCGGCTCCGGCGCCGCCGCCTGCCAGTGGAGCACCACGCCGTCGGCGCTGGCCTCCAGGTGCAGGCCACTCGCAGCTGCCGGCGCTTCCCCGCTGGCCACCCACGCCGCATTCGAGGGCCCAGCGTTTTTGCCTGCGTGGTTCTCAAGTTCGATGTAGAACGCCACCGCCCGCGGCGTTCCCGTCGTCAGCTCCGGTGGAAGTTTCACGGTAAAATCGGCGGGTTTACCGGGGGTGAAGGTTCCATCACCAGCGGCGTCGCACGCCTTCGGATCGAATGCTGCAGAAGCCTCCCAGCAGACGTGTCCGCGCTGATCGCCTTTCAGCGGCACATGATCCGTGGTGTTCTTCGGCATGGTCCAGTGCAGGTGAACTTCGCCGTTCACGCGCGCGGCCGTGAGGTCTTTCACTGGAGCCGGCAGCCACAGCGTGGGCGGCTGCGGATTCGCAGCCGCCGCGCACCCGGCGAGCAGCAGCAGCGATCCCGACGCCGCCGCAAGTCCCATCCGCCACCATTCCGCGCCGGCCGCCGTCCGCCGCCGTGGATTGCCGGGAGCCGTCTTCATCGCAACTTCAGCCTAAAGCATTTTCACAGCAACGCACGGAACGCGGCGTCGATCCACGCATCTTCGAACTGGAAGCCAGCCTCTTCGAGTCGCTTCGGGAGCACGCGCTGCGAGGCGAGCATCGTCTCCCGCGCCATTTCGCCAAACGCCAGCCGCAGAACCGCTGCGGGAACGGGCAGCGGCGCCGGGCGATGCACCCCACGCGACAGGGCCTGGGTGAATTCTGCATTGGTGACCGGCTGCGGCGCCGTCAGATTGAACGCGCCGGACAGCTCCTCGTGCTCCATCAGAAACCAGATCGCGCGCACCACATCGCGTTCGCTGATCCAGCTCATCCACTGTTGCCCACTGCCGAGTTTGCCGCCCATCGCGAGCTGGAACACCGGCAGCATCTTGCCCAGCGCGCCGCCCTTTCGGCTGAGCACCACTCCGAATCGCAAATGGACGACGCGGATACCCAGATCGCGAGCCGGTTGCGCTGCCGCTTCCCAGGCTCGACAGGTCTCGGCAAGGAAGCCCGAGCCCGGCGAGCTTTCTTCGCTGAGCACCTCATCGCCGCGGTCGCCGTAGATGCCCACTGCCGAAGCGCACAGCAACACCGGCGGTGGGCGCCGCACCTTCCCCAGCACCTCGCACAACACCTCGGTGCTCCGCACGCGGCTCGAAAAAATTGTTCCGCGATACGCGCGGCTCCAGCGCCGTGCCACGTTTGCCCCGTTCAGGTGGACTACAGCGTCGAATCCCTCCAGCGCCGCCGGATGCACGCCCTGGTTCGTCCCGCCTGGATTCCAGTGGATCGCCCTGCCGCGCACCTCACGATGGCGCCGCACCAGCGTGGTTACTTCGATTCCCTTTTCGTGCGCAGCATTCCGGAGGGCCGAGCCGATCAGCCCCGACGCTCCGCTCACAAGAATCCGGCTGATGTGACCCATGGCTCACTTTCCGTATGAAAAAGAGGCTCTAAACCTCATTAGACATTAAAGATATGAAGGGTGGGCGCTGTTAATTGCCGGTGTTTCGCTGGGCGCTCCACCTCGAGCAGGAAGATTTCCACAACCTCCGCACCTATTCACAACGTCAAAACTTCTTGTGATTCAGGAAACATGATGGTAGTTTCATTCATCGTACAAAACCTCGCATCAGCCGCAGGTAAACCCATGGCAAGCAAGAGCAAACCATCGGACCTGAATCCGGAAAATGCGCCCCCCGCCGCACTTTCGGCAGAAACGTTCATCGCAGAGAAGCGAATCGGCGAACGAATCCGCCGCCTTCGCCTCAAACGCTCCATGGGGCTGGTCGAAATGGGCCGCCACACGGGGCTCTCGGCCAGTTTTCTCTCGCAGCTCGAAACTGGCCGCGTGGTTCCGACGCTGCGCAACCTCGCCCGGGTAGCGATGGTCTTTGGCCGCGACCTGGCATATTTCTTCGAGCCGGAGCCTCATCCGCTTTTCCGGCTCCACCGGCGGTCGGAACGTGTCCGCTTGCCGCAGTCAGGCGTAGACGATCCAACGTATTATTTCGAGAGCCTGGCCTACATGGTGCCCGACCGGCAGCTCGATCCGTATTTTGCCGAGTTCGTCCCCGTCCGTAAAGGCACCGAGATTCGCCCTCACGTCCATCCGGGCTACGAGTTTCTCTACCTTCTTCAGGGAGAACTTGAAATTCATCACGGGGACCGCACGCACGCGCTCGAAGCCGGGGACAGCGTCTACTTTGACGCAGCCACGCCCCACTCGTATCGGTGCGGAGGAGCGGCACCCGCCGTGGCTCTGATTGTGACGATGCATCAGATGACGCCGCAGGCCGCAGCCGGCGTGCGGCCCATCCCAACGCAGCGGGTTACAGCAGCCGCGTCCCAGCCAGTGGAGACGGAGCAGTAGCCTCGGCGATTTCCTGGCGCGGAGCCGTCCGCGGCACGGTGAAGTAGAAGGTGCTGCCCCTGCCGACGACGCTCTCGGCCCAGATGCGGCCGCCGTGCTGGCGCACAATGTTGCGGCAGATGGCGAGGCCGAGCCCCGTGCCGCCCATGTCGCGCGAGTCCGACGCGTCCACCTGCTGGAAGCGTTCGAAGATGATGTCCAGCTTCTCCGGCGGAACGCCCCGGCCTTTGTCTTCAACGGAGATGATTGCCTCGGTGGCGCTCTGGACGCGCGCCCGCAGAATGATCTCCGTGCCGGCCGGCGAAAACTTGATTGCGTTGCTGATGAGATTGCCCAGCGTCTGCAGGATGCGGTCCTCATCGACCCACAGGGCCAGCGATGGTGCATCGACGATGAAGCCGATGCCGGCCTTCTGCGCGCTGGGATGCTGCAGGTCGGTCGCACGGCGCAGCAGATCCTTCGCTTCGACCTCCTGAAAACGCATCGGGAGCCGTCCCGCGCCCATGCGCTCGAAGTCGAGGATATCGTTGACGAGGCGAACCAGCCGGTCGCAGTTGCCGATCGCCACATCCATCATTTGCGCGCGCTTCTCGGGCCGCTTCTCCAGCGCGCCGCCGGCGATCAGCCCCAGCGCCGCACGCAGGGCCGTCAGCGGCGTGCGCAGTTCGTGGCTCACCGTGGAGATGAACTCGTCCTTCATGCGGTCCAGCCGCCGCCGCTCGGTCACATCCTGGAAAGCCACCACGACGCCCGTCGTTCGTCCGTTCGACAACATCGGGCAGGCGACGTATTCCACGGGGACCGGATGCCCGTCCTTGTGGCGGAAGACTTCGTCGCGCGCGCGCATGGGCGCGCTGGAGCGCCGCGCTGCGTAGATGGGGCTGTCTTCGATCCGATACACCGAGCCGTCGGCGCGCGCATGGCCGAGCAACTGCATCAGATCCTCGTCTTCCATTTCGTCCTGGGTGTAGCCGAGCATGCGCGCGCCGACTTCGTTGACGAAGATGATCTTGCCCTGCATATCGACGCCGTAGATGCCATCCCCGACCGACTCGAGGATCGATTCCCGCTGGCGCATGACCGCGTGCAGCTTGTTCTCGGCATCGGTCTTTTCGGTCACGTCGATGCCGTGGCCCAGCACGAAAGGCATCACCTCCGGCAGGTCGAGCAGGCGGTTTCGCCATGCGATGATGCGGACCTCGCCATTGCGATGGCGGAGGCTGACGGTGCCCTGCTCTTCGCCGGAGAGGGCGATTCGGCGCAGATAATTTTCGGAAGTTGGCTTCTGATCCTCGGGCACAAAATCCGTCAGGCGCCGGCCCACCATCTCGTCCACCCGATAGCCCAGGTTCTCCGCCGCGCTGGCATTGATGGAGAGAATCCTTCCCTCCAGATCGTGGGTGAATACCATGCCCAGCGAGCTTTCCACCAGTTGCCGGTAGCGCGCCTCGCTGGCGTAGAGCGCCGCGATGGCCTCGCGCTGATCGGTCACGTCGACGCCCGTCATGATGATGAAGTTGATTTGGCCCGAGCCGTCGGTGAGGATCGTCGTGGTCCACGCGATCAGTCGGCGCCGGCCTTCGCGCGTGAGCCAGTGCAGTTCGGTCGGCTCGCGGCGCAGCTCGCTGCGCGACTGCTCGAGCAGCTGAAAGGCCTTCGCCCGCTCTTCGGTCAGAAACAGCTCCTGGGGGAACGAGCGCCCCGCCAACTCGGCGAAGGTGTATCCGGAAATCTCCTCGCAGGCGCGATTGAAGCGCACGATGCGTCCCGCCGTGTCCACGACCAGCACCAGCGCGCTCATGGTGTCGAGCACGGCGGAGACGAAGTTGCGCTCCACCATCAGCGCACGCTCGATCCTCTGGCGGGCCCGCAGCGAGTGATCCTGGCCGCGTGAATGAATCGAATAATCGAGGCGCATCATGATCTGGCGGCCCAACACGCTCAGGATCGACGCATGTTGCTCGGTGAACTGGTTCGGCTTGGGCGAGAGCACGGCCAGGGTGCCGATACCGCCTTCCGGCCCCACCAGCGGCGCCGCCAGATACGAACGGCAGTGCACGGTGCGGGTTAGCGGAATGCCGCGCACGGGAAAGCGTGGCTCCATGGCCGCGTCGGCGACCAACAGCGGCTCCGGCTCCAGGATCGTGTACTGGTCCGCGGTCGCAAGGCGCGGAATCTCGGTCCCCTGGAAGCCGAACCGCGACTTGAACCACAGGCGATTTGCGTCGAGAAAGCCAAGATACGCGTAAGGCGCGCCGGTGACCTGCGCTGCCACGCGAACGATTTCGTCGAACGCCGGGTCGGCGGGCGTGTCGAGAATTTCGTACTCGTGCAGCGACTTCAGCCGGTCAGCTTCACTCCACTGAGCGCTCGTGGCCAGATAGCTCATCCCTCTCCACAGACCCTCGCGAGTCCGAGGTCCCCAGGCACATGGATGCACGGCGTGACATGCTCACGCCAAACACTGCGTGTGGGGGATCACGAGCATTGTTGCAAACTCGACACGGCTCGGCTCTTCCCCGTTCGGGTGATGCCAAGTCCTGTAGTATGTATCGCTTACGTCACTTTCCGGTAGTAACGGAATGCCCGGCCTGCCAAGGCACTACGGTAACATAAATCGCCTTTCCAGCCCCAAATCGGGTCATTTCAGGCGGCAGCAATCCTCCGGCGGGCCATCGTTGCTGGCATCCAGTTCTACCTTCCAGTTACCGTCGGGCTGCTTCTTCCAGACCGTCATGTACCGTCCGGTCTTCTTCACCGGATTCCCCTGGGCGTCCTTCGAGTCGCCCTCGTAGTGGCCCCAGGTAAAACCCATGTCGCCTTCGGGACTCATGCGCGCCCCCTCGGGCGTCCAGCGGAGCTGGTAAGTCTCCGGCGTCCAGGTGGCGTGTGCCGCGATGGTGTCGTGCCCAACGACCGGGGCGCCGCCGTTCTCCAGCGTCACCGCGTCGGGGGCAAACCACGTCCCGAACGCCTTCCCTCCGCCCTTCGCCGTGTCGGCCGCAAACTTCGCCTCCAACTGGTAGAGGAACTGCACCTGGGGCGAGAGTCCGGGATCGGTGAGAGCGTTTCCGCTGGGATTCGCACCCGGCTGCGGTGACGGCGGCTGCAACAATTGTCCCTTCGCCATTCCGCTGGAAACCGCCGCGCACATCACGACACTTGCTGTCCAAACCAAAGCCCGCATGCAAAAAGTCTAGACCAGCGCACGCTTTGGGTGCCCACGACCTACCCCGAACAAGCGCCGAATGCCGGGTGCCCCATATCTGCCCGGTTTTGGCAGATGTGGGTAGCGCGCGCACACCGCAAACTGGGGACCGCTGAGCGCCGACCTCCCGAGGGCCTTTCTGCTCCCTGCTCCCTGTACCCTGTACCCTGCTCCCCGTACCCTGTACCCTGCTCCCTCACTTGATATCCTTGCTCTCTCGCATGAAAACCGGCACGCCGAAGCCGAATGTGACGCTCCTTGCGGTTGCCGGGATCGTCGTCTATGCGGCCGCGGCGTTCCTGCAGCACGAGGCTCCGGCAACGCACTTGCTCTCGATTGCTCTGCGCGTGGCCGCGCTTCTCCTGCTCGCCTTTGCCGCTGCGCGCCGCCGGTCGCTGACCGGATGGATCTTCGCGGCGATGCTGGCTGGCATCGAGCTCGGCGTCGATGCGCCGCACGCTGCCATTTCCATGCGCGTCTTCGGCGACATCTTCCTGCGGCTCATTCGCGTCATCGTCGCGCCGCTCATCTTTGGGACTCTGGTCACCGGCATCGCAGGCCACGCCGAAGCAAAAACCGTTGGCCGCCTCGGGCTGAAGTCGCTGCTCTACTTCGAGGTCCTTACCACCATCGCTCTGCTCATCGGTCTCGTCGCGATCGACATCTCGAAAGCCGGCGTCGGCCTGAATATGTCCGCGTACGCCGCCATCGCGCCAGGCTCGCTGCCGGCGCAGGCGACGATCTCCTGGCAACAATTCCTGCTGCACGTCTTTCCGGAGAACATTGCCAGCGCGGTCGCTGACAACCAGATCCTCCAGGTCGCCGTTTTCGCCATCTTCTTCGGCCTCGCGCTCTGCAAAGTGCCCGAAGCGAAGCGCGCGCCGATGCTGCGCCTGTGCGAATCGCTCACCGAGGTGATGTTCGCCTTTACCAACTTCGTCATGCTCTACGCGCCGGTAGGCGTGGCGGCGGCTCTGGCCTACACGGTCGCGCAGTCGGGACTCGGCGTGATGCTGAACCTCGGCAAGCTCGCGCTCACTCTCTACATTTCGATCATCCTCTTCGCGCTGCTGGCGATGCTTCCCGTGGCAATCCTCGCGCGGCTGCCGCTGCGCGAATTTCTGAGGGCCGTTGCCGAGCCCGCCACCATTGCGTTTGCGACGAGCACCAGCGAGGCTGCTCTGCCGCGCGCCATCGAAGCGATGGAGGCCTACGGCGTTCCGCGCAAGATCGTCGCGTTCGTGATCCCCACCGGCTACACCTTCAACATGGCAGGCTCGGCGCTCTACCTCTCCATCGCAGCCATCTTTACGGCGCAGGCCGCTGGCATCCACATGAGCTTCGGCCGGCAGCTGGCGATGCTCGGGGTGCTGATGCTCACAAGCAAGGGCGTCGCCGGCGTCGCGCGGTCCGTGCTGGTGGTGCTGATGGCAACGGCGTCGATCTTCTCGCTGCCCACCGAGCCGATCCTGGTCATCCTCGGCGTCGACGCCATCATGGATATGGGGCGGACCGTGATCAACGTGGTCGGCAACTGCCTGGCGTCGGCGGTGGTGGCGCAGTGGGAGGGAGAGTTTCGGACGGAGAAAGCGGCGCCGGAGGCGGTGGAGGCTTGAGGACTTGACGTGATGAACCAGACTAACTAGACTTAGTTTATGTCTGGCAAGATGGTCAATATTCACGAGGCAAAGACTCACCTCTCGCGTCTGATCGAGGAGGCAATCAAGGGGGAACCCTTCATCATCGCCAAGGCCGGCAAGCCCGTTGTTAAAGTCACCGCGATCGACGCGCCGGAGCCAGCGGCGAAACGCCGCCTGGGCTTCATGGCGGGGCAATTCTCAGTTCCCGAGGACTTCGACCAGATGGGCGCTGATGAAATCGCGGCTGCTTTTGAAGGTACGTTGAACGACGAGCGATGAAGCTCCTGCTGGATACTCATCTGCTGCTCTGGGGGTCCATAAAACCGGAGCGTGTGCCCGTTGCCGCCCGATCCATGATGGAAGATCCGGCCCACCAGCTTATCTTCAGCGCAGCCAGCCTGTGGGAAATCGCGATTAAGAAGAATCTCGGCCGCGCCGACTTTCAGGTTGATCCGGCATTGCTGCGTCGGAACCTTCTCGATAATGACTACACCGAGTTGGCAGTCACAGGCCGGCACGCGGTCGCGGTGGCCGGGCTCCCTGCCCTGCACAAAGACCCGTTTGATCGCATGCTGATCGCACAGGCGACTGCGGATGGACTTTTGTTGCTGACGATGGATCCCGCGGTGGCGCGGTATCCGGGGCCGATACAGAGGTTCTGAATAAGTTCTCGGTAGTTATCCGGCACGGTCTCATTCACCGTAAATGTTAAGGCTCAGAAAAACGCCGCAATAGAGGGAAAGACACGTTGCTGCAATGGCCCAGGCCGCCAGCCTCGCCCGTCCGTGATGCGCACTTACCAGGGCTGCACTCGATAACGCCGCGTAATTCAGATAGCCAGCAACACATGATGGCAGTAAGAGGCAGAGAGGAAACGTCCATCCGCGAAATATCCCAGTAACACATTTTGCCGTGCGTAAAGAAGGAAGAACACGCCGACGTGTGCACAAGCGATCATGATCATCTTCATCAAGAGTTTCATCGCACACTAGCGATCCACCCGCTTCAAGCCCTGCACTTCACACGCTGAAGCAGGCCGACCCGTGCTCCACTTCGAGAGCGTGGTATGGAAGCGGTGCATGCGCATGTAGACCACGCGCAGGCCGCCGATTGTTTCCGGCATCGACTGGGGCGTGCGGCCCATGTCGACCAGCACCAGCAGCGCCGGCTCCGCGGGATTGTCGCGGCTCTGGGTGACGCCGACGCCGAAGATGGCGGGATCGTTCATGAGTGCGGGCGCGACGCTCTTCTCGACCACGGTCGCTCCGGCCAGCTCTGAGCCTGACAGGTGAAGCCCTAGCTCCAGCACCGGCATCGTGGGCGCGGTTCCGCGCTGCACCGAGCCGGCATCCGTCACGATCACCTGGGTGCGCAGGCCTTTGATGATTTGCGGCACGTCGGCGGCTGCGCGATCGACATAGACGATCACCGCGGGATCGCCGGGCGCATCGAGACTGTGGCCCGCGGCCGTTCCGAGGATGCCGTTGCCGCGCAGCGTTTCTGAGGCGGCTTCGGCGACGGTCTGCGCGTGCGCGAGTGCCACCGGTCCGACATACGGCGGCTCGGCAGGCGCCGCGGGATCGTAGCGCAGACAGGACACCGCGCGCGGCGTATTCGTCCCCACCAGGCTCAGCTTGCTGCCTGTTTCTGTGCTGAGTTCGCCGAGGACGTCGCCGATGGGGTTGACGACGCTGAGGCCGTTGCCATCGCCATCGGTGCCGCCGGCGAAGTAGAGCCCGACCGCCTGGGCGTTGTTCGCATCGAGCACCAGCGCGCCGGAGTCGCCGCTGTCGGTGAAGTGTGAGCCGCTAATTCCGATCTGATCGGTGAAGGTCTTCGTCGTCCAGGGCTGCGTTTCGGCGCAGTCCTTGTAGTAGTCCACCTTCACGGTAAGCGCGACCGCGCTCACGTTCGAGCACGTCAGCCCGGTCGTCCGGCCGCTCTTGACGACATTCATGCCCAGGTTCGCCGCAGTCAGCGCCTCGCCCTCGCCAGCCATCGGCGGAGCCGCGCTCAGCGCGCCATTCGCGCCGGGCGTCCCCAGCCCCAGGATGCTGCCGGAGGCGTCCACAGCGCCCGGAGTCATCAGCGCCAACGCAGCGTCGACGTTGGTCTGCTTCGAAGACAGCGGTACGAAGGACTCCAGCGTCCCCACCGGCCGCAGCGTCGATCCAGGCCTCGTCAGCGGCGTACACGCGCCATCAATCAGACCAGGCTGGTCGATGGTGTCTCCGATGTGTCCCTGGTCGGACTCAGCCAGGACATGGTTGTTGCTCAGGATGTAATCGTCCCCCGACTGATCCTCGACCAGCGCGCCCAGCGTTCCGCCGCAACAGTCCGCGACAAACGAAGCGCCGTCATGATCCGCATAGGTGTCAAAGTCGCCGTCGTTGCCGCCCGACGCTCCCAGCGTGATGGCGCCCTGCTGGATCGCCTGATGCGTCACCGGGTTCGATACGATTCCCTGATTGTTCAGCAGCACTCGCAGCGGCGAAGCAGTCGTAGTGCCGTTGACAGCAGCGACGACATAAACCGGTCCAGTGGGAAGCGTTGCCGGCGCGGTGTAGAGCACCGAGCAGGTGGTGTAGCGATCCGAACTGCGCTGGCACTCGGAGCTGCTCAGCGTGCCCAGCGCTCCCGTTGCGTTCTCCGCGCCGCCAGGCGTGTTAGCCAGCCGCCACTTCACGCTGCCCGCGTCCACTTCGGCGATCTGCGCCGTCACATCGGCCGTCGCGCCGGGCGTGAGGGCGACGTTCTGCGGCAGCAGCGGCTGCACAAATCCTGGATGAACGGTGATCGCCAGCGACGCCGTGCTCTTCGCATCGTCGGCCAGCGTAGCTTCCACGCGCACCGTGATGCTGTCGGCGGAGAGCGATCCCGGCGCGGTGTAGATGCCGTTGGCATCGATGTGCCCCTGCCCCAGAGACGCCGCGTTGGTTCCCGATGCGATTTGCCACGCGACAGGCGCCGCGTCGCCTGAGGGCAGCACGGCCTGCAGCGCGATCTGGCCGTTGGTGGCCACGGTAGTGCCCGAGGCGCGCAGCGCAAAGCTGCCGTCGCCGGCCTGTGCTGCGTAATTGATACTGCCGCAGCCGGCCACGCCGAGCGCGAGCATTGCCAGCAGCAAACGGCTTGTGAGAAGTCGGCCCATCGGGGGATCGGTCAACGTCTATCTTAGACGCCGGATGGGAGCCGCCGCCCTCCCCCAAAGGTGAAAAAGCAGCCAATAGCCATTAGCCAGTAGCAGAAAGCAAGATACAAAAGCGAAAGGGAGCGCCGAAACGCCCCCTTCAATCAAACCAACCAATCACTACAAGGAGAAAGTAAACTCAGGCCGCAACGTTGGGCTTGCGGTCGCGGGGAATCAGGTGAGGCGCGTTGATCGGAACCACCTTCACCTCGCCCACTCTGGCTGCCCTCAGCCTGCGGACCTCAAAAGGGGTCAGGCGGCGCATCTCGGTTGCCGAATAATAAATCTGTTTGCCGCAGTCAAGGCACACCTCGTAGGTCTCATTCTCGAGCGTGAACGGGCGTGTGACGCGCGCATGGGTGCATCCAAAAAGAATCTCTGCGAAGAAGTTGAGAACCGCTTGCAGGCAAGACGTCAGGAAGTTCATTTGGGGAGCCCTCCTCTCTTATGTCGTTTCGGGCACTTCTCTCAGATGTAGTTTGAGGCAAAATGTCGCCTGTTGAACAAACATTTCTAGTGCGTCACGGAAGTAACTAGTTTCCCGAAGTGAGTTGCGGACTGCATGCGGCGCAGAGCTTCTCCAGCCGCATTGAAGCTAAGTACCTCATCTACCACGGGTTTCAATTTGTGCTGCTGGATGGCTCGGTTCATCATCTCAAAATCTGCGCGCGATCCCACATAAATCCCGCGGAGACGAATCTGTTTGTGTAACAGTAACGGGATTTGGACTCCCTCGGAGCTTTCGCTCAGCACGCCAATCTGAGCGACGGCGCCACCGATGCGAGTGGCGCGCACCGACCGGTTGAACGTGCCCGCGCCACCGACTTCGACGACGAGATCCGCCCCGCGTCCGCCGGTCTGCTCCATCACCCACCGATCCCATTCAGGATGTTCGCGGTAGTTCACTCCGGCATCCACACCGAGCGCCTTCGCGCGCTCCAGTTTGGCGTCGCTGCTCGATGTGCCCAGCACCCGCGCGCCCATCATTTTCGCGAACTGCAGTGCAAAGATCGACACCCCGCCAGTGCCCAGGATGACCACCGTGTCGCCCGCTTTGATCCTGCCGGCACGCACCAGAGCGTTCCAGGCGGTGACTGCTGCGCATGGCAGCGTGGCGGCTTCTTCATACGATAAAAACTCGGGAAACCGGACCACCCCCTGCTCGCGCAGAACCACCTGTTCGGCGAGCATGCCATCGATGTCGCCGCCGAGAGCGCCGCGCTGCTTCGCCGCGTCAGGTTCACCCTCGATCCAGTTCTGCATGAAGATGCCGCACACGCGATCGCCCACTTTCACGCGCGTGACGCCTTCGCCCACAGCCACCACTTCGCCTGCGCCGTCGGAGCATGGGATGCGCGGCAGCTGCATCTTCGGGTTGTAGAGCCCCTGCACCATGCGCAGATCGCGGTAGTTCCAGGAGACGGCGTGCACCCGCACGACCACTTCGCCGGGCCGCGGCTCAGGATCGGGCAGCGTCGCCTGCTCGAGGTTATCGATGCCAAAGGATGCAATTCGCCAGGCTTTCATTCCTCACACCTCTCATGACAATGATGCTTGAAGCAGGGAGCCGGGAGCGATCGCTGCGTGCGCTGGTCTCGTTCTCGGGTCTCCTCCGTACTCTGTACCCTGGTTCCCTGTACTCTGTACTTATGGCGCGCGGTTGGGAAAGCAAATCGGTCGAAGAGCAGGTGGAGCAGCAGCGGTCTTCGGAACCGGCAAAGGTCGGCAAGCTCACGCCGGATCAGGCAGCACACGAGCGGGAACGCGAGGCGCTGGAACTGCAGCGGGAGCGCGTCCTCGACGAGCGCACGTCGAACCCGATCCGGCGCAAGGCGCTGGAAGCAGCGCTGGCGGAAATCGAAGCGAAGCTCGCCGCCCTCTGAAGCGCCCTGCCATCACCTCGGCCGCGTTTTGAATCCCTGCTCCTTCCAGAGCTTGTCCCAGTTCCAGACATTGACCTTCGGCGGCACGCGATAGCCGAGCTGATGCGCCAGCATCAGGATCTGCCCGCGATGGTGCGCTTCGTGCGCAAACATGTAGGCGAACATAGTTGCGCCGGCCGGCCAGGTGCGCGTCCAGGCATCGCGCGAGAACTGTTTCGCCTGGCGATTCGGCGAACCGCTGAGCGCGTCCGCCAGCATGCGGCCGCACTGCGCCGCGCTCTTCTTCAGCGCGGCCTTAGCCTGCGTCATGGTGCAGCGGTAAGGATCGAGCGGCGCCGGGCAGCGCAGATGCGGCGCGTTGCGGCGGAGCCAGTTCAGGCGGCAATTGTGCAGATGGGCGAAGGCCGCTGCGATGGTGCGCCCGCCGCGTCCGGGTACGGGCAGCGGCTCCCGCCAGGCGCGCGGGTCCAGATGTGCGAGCACCAGCTGGTTCATCGCGTCGTTCGCAGCCCAGATCTCGACGAGAACGTCGCGCGGATCCGCCGCACGCTCGGCTTGTTGTACCGGCATGGCGTTCCTCCAGAGTTGAGGGGCCATCCGGGCACCCTCATGGAAAGCGGCTTTGCGATCACCTGCAGTCTTCCGTGGCGCAGAGATTCTGGCTGAAGAACGGAATCACATGGTTCTGGAAGCGATCGGCCACGGCGCTGGTATGGGTGCCGTGGTACATCTCGAAGCTGTTTTTGATGCCGTAGTTATCGAGGATGTCGTGAAGCTTCTGGGTGTCGAAGCGGAGGCCGTCCTGATCGCCCACGTCTTCGGCGATAGCGTGGTACTCCTTCAGATTGTCGATGTACTGGTCGATGAAGGCGAGCGGCGCATTAGCTGTCCATTTGGCGAGGACGCCGGCCTGTGGAACGCCGTCTTTCATGGGGAGATCGAGGTACAGCGGAGGGTTCTTCGGATCGGGCGACCAGGCCGCCGCCGAAGCGAGCTGCGCGCGCTGGAAGAACTGCATGCTGGCCGAGTCAGCCGGAGACTTCATGGCGGCGACGGCGGCTTCGAACTGCTTCTCGTTGTCCTCCCACTTCTGCGCATCCATGCCGGGCAGCGGTCCAGACGGGCGGGGCGAGAGGCAGCAGGGGCTCATGATGTAGAGGCTGGCGAAAACATCGGGATGCTTCATGCCGATGCGGGTGGCGCCGTAGCCGCCCATGGAATGGCCGACGAGGCCGCGGCTCATGCGATTGGGGATGGTGTGGTAGTGCGCGTCGATGTACGCGACGAGGTCGCGATAGATGAACTTCTCGAAGTCGCCGGTGGTTTCCGAGCTGGAATACATCGATCCGTTGTAGCCGGTTTTCGAGTCGGGCAGCACGACAATCATTTCCTTCGCACCCTGGGCAAAGGCGCCCTCGATGGTCTGCGGGACGTGGATCTCGTGGGTCCACTGCTCGGCGCCAATAGAGTAGCCGTGCAGGGCGTACACGACCGGGTAGCGGCGGTGCCTGTCCTTGTTGTAACTGGGCGGCAGGAAGACGATGACGTCGCGGTCGGCGGATTCCCCCTCGAGGTTGCCTTCGATCGCGGACGAGTGAACTTTAATGTTCTCGACCGTTACGGGTTTGGCGCCGGGAACGACGGCGGGGACTTGAGTTTGCACCTGCGCGCAGGCCGGCCCGGCGCTTGCAATGGAGAGAGAAATCAGAGCAGCAAAAGCGAAAGAGAGCTTACGTCGCATCATCGTTGTTGACTCCGGCTGATTGGTGGTTCGCACGGCGTTGTGGTAAGTCGAATAGTTCGCGTCGCGGAGCTGTTATTGCGCATCCTGCGCGACGGGGAAGCGATAGATGTCCACACTGATCGGTGCCACGGACAGGGTCGTGGGCGCTTCGCCGATCACCGCCTCCGTCACTTCGACCTGTGGCGGCTGGCCGACGTGGTTGGCGGCGTCGAGATCCTTGCCGGTCATCTGCCATAGCGTCGCATTGCCGGTGACACGCGCGCCGCTGACGTTGAGGTCGAACTTCTGCTCGGAGTCGGTCGCATTCACAACGGCGAGGGTGAGGAATTTGTGGTCCGCGCTGAGCGCGGCGAACATATCCAGCGGATACGTGGGGCTGCCTGCGCTGGTCCGCGGCAGGTCACCACGATGTGTTGCGTGGGGGCGGGCTGCGGAGAGTTGCCCGTGAGTGCAACGGGGATGGAGCCGGCGCCGAGGTGCTCGCCGTAGAGTTTGAAGAGCAGGCCGTTGGTGTTGAGGGTCGCGGCTGTTTGACTGAAGTCCAGCGTGGAGACGCCCATGGTGAAGGCGGTCATGCGGAGGAAGCCGGTTTCGCGGAGCATTTCGTTGAAGACCATGGCGTAGGCGAGCGCGAGTTTGAGATTGGGCTGGCCGCCGGTGTAGGCGTATTCGTCATTCGACATGAAGATGTTCTTCGTCTTCATCTCCGGAAAACGCTGCTCATATTCCTGCCACTCTTCGCCTTTGAGGTGCACGCGATCCGAGGGGCGGCGCACCCACTCGAGGACCGTCTCCTGATCGGGGACATAGCCGGCTTCAAGGCGGCCAACTTTGATTCCCTTCTCGGCGTTCTCGCGATCCCAGCGGGTACCGGCGCGCGTGTACCAGTGCTCGGTGACTCCGTCGAAATTGCCCCAGTCGTGCTGGAGAAAGCCGCAGGTCCAGTCGGCGTCGGAGCAGATGCCGGCCTGATCGATGGGGATGTGCCAGTCGGCGGCGACGCCCTCGAGAATCGCCTCTTCCGGCATGGAGCCCGAGGCCAGCAGCGTCATGGACGGGTCGGCCGCGCGCATGGCTTTGGCAAATTCGTTGTGCTTGAGAAGGTAGTACTTCAGGTCGGTGCGGCCGAGCTGCCATGGGCCGTAGGGCTCGTTGCCAATGTCCCAGAACTTCACGTGATACGGCTCCGGATGGCCGTTGCGTGCGCGCATCGCGCCCATCGGTGTGCTGGCGGAGCCGTTGATGTACTCGACTTCTTCGGCGGCGGAGTGAGCATCGCCGAAACCGGCGTTGACGGTGATGTAGGGCTCGACGCCGATGAGCTTGCAGAAGGTCATGAACTCGTCCATACCGACGTCGTTGGTCTGCATGGCGTTCCAGGCATAGTCGAAGTCGGGCGGGCGCTTGTCGCGCGGGCCAACCGAGTCGTACCAGTTGAAGTCGGAGATGTAGTTGCCGCCGGGCAGGCGCCAGAAGCCGGAGTGCAACTGCTTCAGTTGCGCGATGACTTCCGGACGGAAGCCGTCGAGGTTATCGGCGGGCATCAGCGAGACGGCGCCAACGTGGAAGTTGCCCGTGCCGGTGCCGGCGATCTCCAGCGCGCCGGCGTCGGTGTCGGCTCCGGCGGTCAAGGTGAAGGGCAATACTTTGTACATCGCGGTGAGCGCGGGAAGCGCGACGGTCTGGCGATCGTTCGCCCCTTGACCCCAGACGAGCGCGACCTTCACTTTCGCGCCGGGCGTGGCGCGGAGCCAGATATAGCCGGTGTACTTCTTCCCTTTTACCAGTGCAAAGCCTGACTGGCGGATGCCGTGCGGCGTGGAGGCGTCCAGTTCGATGCGCGGGCTCTGCTCGCCGACGAAGGGGTCGTCCTTGTCCATCACGACGGCTTCCGCTGGACCGATGGGGAGCCACTTGCGCATCTGCATGTTGCGGAAGGGTCCGCCCTGGGCCGGCGTGGCCGTGCCGGGTTCCGCGGGCTCTATGGGAAAGTAGAACTTGCGGTCATCGAGCATCTCGGACCAGAGGCTGCGATAGATGAGCCGACCGATGTGCTCGATGAACATGCCATATTCGTAGGGTGAAACGGGCGCGGCGGTTTGCTGGGTGTCGATCGTGACCGTGAGATTCTGCGGCGGAGTTGGTGTGTTTTGCTGACCGGCTCCGATTCCCGTTGACCCGGCCAGCGAGAGTGCGGCCGCTACAACGAGGACTATTCGGTTCTTCATCTAACACTTCCTGCTACGTCGCGATATACGCGGTTTGGTTTTGCGAATCCCGGTGCCTGGAGTTCGGGAAAACGCGATCGGCGGAGACGAATAGCGAACCGCTCATCGCGAGCCGCTTGATCGCGTCCCGCTCTCTCCCTACTTCCCCGGCTGGAACAGCGTCAGCCGCACGTGCCATTCGACCGACTTGCCGGGGTCGAGGGTCACCATGCCGGTGTTCGTGCTGCCCCACTCTTTGCCGAAGGGGTCGCCGAAGTTGAACTGCTCCTCGATGGCGGTGAACTGTTTGGTGGGTGGCGCGTAGACCTGGACGGTGCGGATCTCCGGCGAGAGGCCGAGGATGTGGACGCCGTAGTTGCTGGCCGGATCGGCAAGGGTGACGTCGACCGCGCCGTCGGTGCGCTGCAGGGTGGACCAGTTGTCGTCGAGGAAGATGTCGTCGAGTGCCTTGCCCTTGGGGGCGGTGAAGTCGTACTTCGTGCCCTTGACCGGCATCAGGTCGCCGGTGGGGAAGACATCCTGATAGTTGTTGATCTCGGCTACTTTCGTGGCGGGGACGTGCAGGAGCGCCTGCTTGCGGTCGCCGCTGGGCACCGCAAAGTAAGGATGCCACCCGATTGCCATGGGCTCGGGATCCTTGCCGACGTTCTTCGCGACAATGGTGCAGTCGACCGCGGGCCCGGTGATGGCGATGACGAAGCTGAGGTCGGTTTGCGAGAGCCAGTGGCCGCCGAAGTCGCCGGCGTGGATGACGCCGGTCACGCTTTGGCCGTCAGGGATGTTCTGTGTGGCGACGTCCTGGCTCTGGTCGGCGAGGATGAGGCCGTGCATGGCGTGCTTGTCTTTGGTGGGGTCGGCAGAGCTGTGCCAGTTGGCGGGCAGGGTGATGGTTTTGCCGTGCCATTTGGTGATCACGGATTTGCCGTCGGGAGAGAGCGGACCGACGATGCGGTTGGGATAGGGCACGAGGAAGGCGCCGCCGAAGGAGAAGCTGGCGTTGCCGTTCTGGTCCGCGGGTCCGCCGTTGAGTGCGGCTGCGGCGTCTTCGATGGTGGGTGAGGCGAGGATCGGGATCTCACCCTTGCCGGGAACATTGGCGGTGATCTGAAAGACGTTCATGCCGCGCCCGGGGAAGACAGTGGCGGAGAGGAACTCCATGCCCTGGCCGTTGCTGGTCGCGGGGCGTGTGATCTTGACGACGGGCTCGCCGCCGATTTGCGGCACGGGCGCGTGCGCGGGCTGCGTGGTGGCCTGAGGCGCGGGCTGGGACTGCTTACAGCCGGGAAGGAAGGCGACGAGGGCCAAAGCGAGGGGCGCGACAACGAGCTTGATTCGATTCGACATGACGGTGAGTCTCCGGTAGCAAAACGGTTCGGCGCGTAAACGCTTTCTTGAAGCGGGACCATTCTACGCCTGGCGGCCTGTTCGCCCGCCGCCCACTACAATCGGCGATGTGGCAGCAACGGCTGAACACATAAGAGCGGCGTCGCCCCTGGTCGTCCTCAACGAGCGCATCATTGCGTGCGAGCGTTGCACGCGGCTGCGCGAGCATTGCACAACGGTGGCCCGGGTGAAGCGCCGCGCGTATCGCGAGTGGGAGTACTGGGGAAGGCCGGTGCCGTCGTTCGGAGATCCCCAGGCGCGGGTGCTGTTCGTGGGGCTGGCGCCTGGGGCGCACGGATCGAACCGCACCGGGCGCCCGTTCACCGGCGACGGGTCGGGGGACTTTTTGTATCCGCTGCTGCATCGGGCAGGCTTTGCTTCGCAGGCTTCGTCACGGGATCGGGACGATGGGATGAAGCTCCGGGACGCGTGGATTACGGCCGTGGTGCGATGCGCGCCGCCAGGGAACAAGCCGCTGCCGGAGGAGATCGCGAACTGCGCGCCGTTTCTCGATGAGGAGATTGCGGCGCTGAGCGAGCTGCGGGCGATCGTGTGCCTGGGGAAGATCGGCTTCGACGGGGTGGTTGGGCATCTGCTGCGCACCGGCCAGATCGAGCGGCGAGGGGATCTGGTGTTCGGGCATGGAGTCGAGTATCGGATCCCGGGCGGACGAAAGACGGGCAACCGGTGGCTGCTCGCCAGCTACCATCCGTCCCTGCAGAACACCAACACAGGCAAGCTGACCGAGGCGATGATGCTGCGAGTGTTTCGCAGGGCGCGGCAGCTCGCCGGGTTGCCTGCGTCTTAATTTGCTGGACCGAACATCCCTGCCGTAACCGTGGTGCATCTTGTCGTAAAGCCTGGGAGCGACAAGACTCCCGCGCACGAGGGGATACCCATGATTACGATTCTGCTCATCATTTTGATCCTGATGTTGGTTGGCGCATTGCCCGCATGGCCGTACAGCCGCGGCTGGGGCTATTACCCAACCGGCGGGCTGGGCCTGATCCTGCTGATTGTGGTGGTGCTGTTGCTGCTGCGGGTGATTTAGGGGAGCAGGAGTCTCAACGCAAGAGGGCACAGAGAGAAGCTGAACGCCGGATCGAACACGCGGGCTTCGGCGAGCTTCGACTGTGCCCTTTTCAGCGAAGGCTGACGGAATTGTCGCAACGCGCCTGGTCACTGGCGCCACGGTTTGCAACACGTTCAGAGGGTTGCGGAGGATGGAGCGGGAGACCGGGATCGAACCGGCGACATTCAGCTTGGGAAATTGGCTGTAAATTGCAAACAAAGACTATAGCGTTTTTGTTGGCTCTGTTCTGGCGATAGAAAACAGCCTGCTTTCGATCTGAAGTCTCCCGCGCCGCTTAATGGTGTTCAAACGGTGTTCTAATACAGACAGGCATATGGTGTGGAATCACGATCTCACCGGTTGATTATCACGCCAAAGCCAGAAATGCGCCCAAACGCCAGCTTAGGCGTGCAGCGCGAAATCCAATATTGATTGCTGCAGCTAAGCCCGTTTGCACTAAGCCGCTGCGCGGCGGGTGCTGCCGCGTGGGCTCTCGGGTAGATTGAGGGCTGATTTAGGTTGAGGGCGCGCGGATCTAAGACTCCTTCACCGGATCCGTCTGGCTATATGCGAGCGGAGCGAGGTCGAAGTCCAGATTGCGGCTTCATTATCTGCGGATCGATTGCCGTGCATCTACCAAGAGGATTTTGGTCCTGCAGATTCTCCCCTCAAGCATCTCTCGTTCAGTCCGAAGTCTGATTCCTTCGGCGACATCACGGTAAGCTTTCCTTGGACGCGGTTGGAGGAGTTCATCGCTGAGTCTCTCGATTTCCTGCAGCCTCGCGCTGTCTCTCGAGAGATTCGCTTCCAATTCTTTAATGCTGGCTCGGTCGCTCACGGCATCACTCCTGATCGTGGAATCTGCCGACAGCGGTGCAATCAGAGAGCCACATCCGAGCATCGAAGGGCAAAGTACTACCAGAGTCAAGCCGATTACGGCCGGTGAGTCACGGCGGCAGTTCCGCCGAAAGTCGTCTGACTCCCCGGAGACGCCGCTGGCCAGTCACCCTTCCAGGCTTCAGGGCCGGCCGCGTTCAAATACCATAAACGCACCGGCATCGCCGCCAGTCGATCCGAGTGCCGAGCCTCTTCGCGGATGGGCCACCAATCGTAGAGAAAGATCTCTAACGGCCGCCACATGGAAACCCACCCACCAATCGCCAGCGTTTCCCGGAGGATTTCCCCGATGTGACTGCCTTTCATTACCTTGACAAGGAAGTCACCCGTGCCTATTGCAGACGCCAACACAACTAGGCCGATCACAAGGCTGGTTCGGCCGATTCGTAACAATTCATGCAGACGCTGTCGCTGTCCGAAAGCGCGCTGTCTGAAGAATTCATGAATTGCTTCTCGCAAAACCGCGGCCTCGTCCCGGAGACCTGCTGAGCGGTCCAGGTTCACGATCAATGCAAGTTGCGCATCACGGCTGAGTTCTTTCGCCCAAGCAACAATGAATTCCTCCGCCTTCGGATCCAGGTCCCGATTTCGAAACGGAGAGGGGTCGATCGAATTGAACAGCTGTCTCAGTTCGGCGACGTGAACTTCGATCACCGCAGATTTAGATGGGATCTCATCGCCAGCCGAGTTCTCGCCGTCGGTGGCTACCGTTGCCATAGGCGTTTTCCAACCAAAAAGAAAAAATGAACGAGCATCAATGACATGGATTGTGAAACCGCGGGAAGAAGGACACAAGTGCCGATTCCAGAGAGCGTCCCGCCCGGGCCGAACAGTAACGGCCGGAGAAAGCTCCAGCTACCAATGATGGCTAGCGATAGCTTCGATTTCTGGCTCATTCAGGCCGGAGAGGTCGGCGACCTCAGTCCCAACGACGCGCGTAGCGACCTCCGGATGGTGAGATTTCAGATAGTTAACCAGATAATCCAGAGCGCTACTCTTTCCTGTGCCATGGCCAATGAGAATGATTTCCTGAGCAGGCACGAGGTCCTTCGCAATCTGCTCGTAGAAAGAGGGCTCCTCCGGCACACGCTGTCCCGCGTAGTGAGCCTCCCTGCGGTGGATCAGGTGCCGGAGGAATCCGTGGGGATCCCAGGGCCTGACCGCCGCTTCGCCTTCAGGCCGAGACTCACCCACGTCCTGATAAAGCCGAGCGGCATGATGATCGATGACGACGACAATGCGTCCCGGGGGCGGCGGCGGTGTGGCGACCGGAACTTCTGCTTCAGCTTCACGCAGAAATTTGCGAACGCGCGCCACTTCATCGGCTTCGAAACTGTGCGTCCGGGGACGACGCAATAACAGACGCTGCGATCCGACTACGAAGGCGGCCTCGTCGCCTCCATGCGGCTCAACAGTACCCAGCTCGTCGATCAGATCGACCAGATCACGCCAGGTGAGGTTATGGGGAAGCTCCCCTTCCCGCAGATTTCTCAACAGAACCTTCTGTTTGTGGTGCAATGCCTGCTCATCCTGTCCTTCTTTCGGCCTTCGAACAGGCCAACATTATCCCTGCACCGCTTGTGGTTCGCGTGGTGGGGTCAAAATGCCTCGTTTCACGTAGTGGGTGGTGAGCAGCATCTGCAGGCCCAGGAAAAGCGAATACGCGCCGAGCGTCAACACGAGAACTGCCTCGTCCTGTGCAAGGATTGCGGCCCGCGCCAGGTCGCGGCTTCGGCATTGCTGGATCGAGCGAGTACGGCCTGGGACATCGGTCCTCCTATCCCGCGACCGCTTGGTCAAGAACGACGGGCGCTCGCTTGCGGACGAGGAGGACGGAGGTGGTAATGACCCAGGCGGCCAAAGGGAAGCTCGAGGCGATGGCGAGCGGGCCCCAGCCGATGGGGTTGTAGAAGGCGAGGAGATCGGGCTCTCCGACAACGATGGACGGGACGAAGACCAGGCAGGCAGCGGCGCAGGAGTAGGCGACCCAGGAACTCCACGCAGGCAAGGCACCGCTGGCGGCGACCGCGTAGCCCGCTACAGCCATGAACATGGCAATGAGGAAGAGGGCGATGGAGCCGTACATCAGATACATGCTTTCCATCATCGTGCGAATGGCCGTGGGGTCGGGGGGAACGCTGAGGGCGTCGACGACGGTCGCGGCCTGGAGCGCGTCGGCCACGAGCGTAAGCGTGGTATAGACGAGGCTGACACCGAAGAAGAGGGTCGCGAGCCACTCCTGGCGCGGGTCGGCCTGGCGGATAAGGTGACGCAGGCCGGCGGCGAAGACCATGAGGAATCCCAGGATGATGAGGTCGAGAAGGACGCAGGTCATGACGTTGCCGGCGTTGCGGGCGGCGTAGTCGGGAAGCTTCGAGGCCTCGGCCATACCGGGAAAGGGGCCGCGCACGAGGTAAAACGGAAACTCGATCAGGAAGAAGAGAATGCCGGCGAAGCCACAGATGCCGGTCCAGCGGGCTATTCTCAGGTCGGTCATAATGTCCATTCCTGTCCGGGCGACGCGGTGGATCTCAGCGAGGTCGCGTTTGGAGGATTGTTATCCCACGTGTCCATTAATTCTCCTCAGCAGCACAGCCGGAGAACGGCTGATGACCGGGCGTTGCACAACGCTGAAACCGGCGTCTGTGGCGGCCTGCAACTCCGCGTCGAACTCAGCAGGTTTCACATGGCCTTTGGGTTCTGCCATGAGCACCGATGCGTGCCCTCTGGAGATCGCGGCCAGCGTTGAGAAGAAGTGAGGAATATCCGGGAGCTCATGCACCATGGCGAAAGCCAGCGTGAAATCAACCCGGCCGCGCAGGTCGTCGAGTTGCCCGGAGTCAGCGGAAGCCACGCGAGCATCGATGCGCGAAAGAAGCCCCGCCTTGTCTGCCCTCCGCTTCAGCCTCTCGATCATCTTTGGCTGGATATCCACCGCGACCACGCGCCCCCCGGATCCGACGAGTCGCGCGAGATCCAGAGTAAAGAATCCCATGCCGGGACCCGGTTCAAAGACCGTCATGCCTTCGTGAACGTAAGGGTCTAATGTGCGGAGTGGATTCAGGCTATACCGCCTCAATGGGCAGGCCAGCCAGTAACCCAGCCACCATGGGCAGATACGATGAGCCACGTGGTTGCTCCGAAAACGGAACAGTGTAGCTCAGCTGGCGCGACAGCTTTGTATCTCCCGTCACAGCGTGCCTGGAAGATCGGCGTTAGCCTGTGCAGGCCGGTGCGGACGACCGGCGTTCCTGGCCCCTTCGAAGATCCCCGCTGCGTGCCCGATCGCTCCCGACTGACCGCGAGGCCGCTGTTCGACCCGTGAGCGCAGAGGTTTTCGTGCAAAGCGTGCTTCAGGAACCGTTCGCATCCAGCGCCGCTGAAGACTGCTGGCGTTTTCTGTACCGAACCGCCGCCATCGCTGCGCTCCTCAGAGTCGCTCTGTTTCTGTTTCAGATCTTCGCCTTTTTCGTCTGGCCGCCGCCATCCACCGTGGCAGGGCATTTTGCCCTGCTCCACGCTCGTCCACTGGTGGGATTGGTCAGCCTCGATTTCGTCATCATCGTCGATGAGGTTCTCGGGATCCCGATCCTGCTTGCACTCTACCTGAGCCTGCACCGCGTGCACGAATCGTGGGTGCTCATCGCAACCGGACTCTCCGTGGTTTCCACCGTGTGCTTCATCTCCGGCAACCCGTCACTGAATATGCTCTATCTGAGCCAGCAATATGCCGCGGCCACCACCGCCACCGCGCGCGATGGGCTTCTCGGCGCCGGGCAGGCTGTGCTTTCTTCGTGGCAGGGGACTCCGTATCAGGTGGCTTATGTCACGGGCATGATCGCTATGCTGATCATCTCCTGTGTTATGTTGCGCAGTTTGGTCTTTAGTCAGTTCACAGCCCTGTGTGGGAATCGTCGCCAGCATCGTGGGCTTTGGCCTCTATGTACCCAGGATCGGCGTCTATATCTCGATCCTTTCCGTCGTGGCGATGCAAATCTGGTACGTGATGATCGCGCTGACGCTCTTACGTCTCAGCCGGATCGCTCACCATTCACCGATCGACCAGGAAAGCCGAAATTCAGTCAAGCTGCACACCTGATTCCTGGATGACTACGCTCTCAGAGCACCGGCTTCATCTCCCGAAGTGGCTGACAAACAAGAACTTAGCATGGCACCTCCAAAGGCTTGCAGGCTCCGGAAGGATGGCTTGACTTGGCGAGGGTTTGTGAAACAATCGTCCCTATGGCAATTCCTCGCGTTCCACGTCGTGGTGAAAGAGTTCGCGTAGAGGGACATCAGGGCAAGCTGGTCGTGGTTCGCGTCGACAGGGTCAACAATATTGCCAACGTCGAACTGTGGGACGATCCCAGTGTTGTCCTAAGGGATGTTCCGTTCGCGGCAATCCATCTGATCCACGAGACCGTGGGCGAGGCAGCCTAACAGCTAACACTGCCAGCCCTTCGGCTCTCTACCACATGAATGCTAGATTCCCTGGGAGCCTTCGCGGCCATCTCCCGCAGTCTTGCCGATTCCAGCGCCAACAGCCTTATTGCGCAAATGACCCCCGGCGCCGGTTGTCCTCGTGTCGCTGGTCACACGGCAACAACAGACTGGCCCCCGCAATCCCCCCTGAGGAGTTGTCACGATTCCTTCGGCACACCCCACCGGGCATTCCAGGGAACGAACCATTCTCCCGAACCCATCAAGCTATGTGCGGCGAAGTCCGGCACCGGCGGCATCGGGATCTCATCCACCACCGTTGAAAGCTCGGGAAGCCAGGATGGGTTGCGCAGGTTGCGTTCTCCCGGATGAGACCAGCGACATACGAGATGATCTGTTTCGGTCTTCCAGGAAGTGTTCATTGAGCCACCCCGCTGTTTTGGCGTTCAGTGCCGTTTTGACAACAAAACACAAGCAAATTGCATCCTGAGTCCTGAACGGTATCGTAGATCTTTTGATCTGTGAAAACAATTCGAACTTGGGGAGGTTCATGGGCCCGACGTGCCGCCCGGCTGATCAAAAACCAAGCTCCGGGTGGATTGGCGGCAATCGGGAACTTTGGCCTCCGAGCGCGCGAACATTATCCCTACACCGCTTGTTGTTCGCGTGGTGGGGTCAACAGGCCTCGTTTCACGTAGTGGACGGTGAGCAGCATCTGCAGGCCCATGAAGAGCGAATAGGCGCCGAGCATAAAGACGAGAACCGCTTCGTCCTGTGCAAGGATTGCGGCCCCCGCCAACAAACAGCTGAAGAGCACCGCTATTCCGGACAGGGTGTACAGAGTGACCCTCACCGCAGTGGTTTCCTGCCAGCGAACTGCAAGATCGATTTTCGCGATGGCGAGCAACAATGAATACGCGGCGACGAGCCAGCATGTCCCGCGGATATTTATAACAAAGAGAATCAAGACAACACCTGCGGCGGCCGCAATTGCGCTCAGCGAAAGTAACCTGCGAACAATAGTGGGCCGATGAGCTCGCGTACCCGCCATGCAGATGACGTCTGAAATCACGATGAAGAGCAAGGAAGCCATGATCAGTAAGAGCGCGAGTACCGTTCCCAAAACCATAGATAACCAGGCCGTCATGGTTGCGTGGACATAAAGCAATTCCAGTCCCAGGGCGACCATGACTATGCCCTGAGCGACCATCCATCCCGTTCGTGTGCTCTCTTTCATGATTTGCCCGACCCCCTTAGCTCGCCAATGTCTTCCAAGTCAGAGATTGCATTTCGGGGGCCGTTGCGATGTTTCCTAGCTAGCCGCCTGTGTGAAATGGCGAAAATTCGTCATCTGGCGATCGCTGCGAGCTATGCACTGGCGGAGTCCCGTCGGCAATCACGGCAGCCGTTCGCGTCCCGATGGATGTGAAGGAGCGAATGTCCTGTGGGCAGACGATTTGCGCCTTGATGAGTTCTGAAACGAGTGTTTGGTGATCCGCTTGCATCCTGAGGCCACCGCCAGAGTCGTTTGGCAAAAGCCGGGAGGGGGATCCTATGAACCGTATCGTGGTGATTGTCTTTGATAAGGCAAGCCAGGCTGCCAAGGGACGAGACGCCCTCAAGAGCCTCGACAAGGACGAAAGCATCACGCTCTTTGGTTATGCCATCGTGACCAAAGACGTTGACTGTACGACTACCATCAGCGAACAGCACAAGCATCGGCATGCGCACAGAACCCCGAGCGGAACTGCCATCGAGACGGTCATCGCAATGCTGAGCGGATCAGCCGTAGTTCCGGCGCCGACTGAAGATCAGCCAGGTGTCAGGCCGAACCCGGATGACCTGCAGGTGAATGCGGACTTTATCCGCGATGTGTCGCGTGTGTTTGTACCGGGCAAAACTGCGCTGTTGGCGGATATCGATGAAGAGTGGACCCCGTGGATCAACATTCACATGGAGGAAATTGGAGGAATCGTCTTTCGTTGCCCGCTTGCAGATGTTGAAGAGGCAGCCTGGCTCGATGACGTCGCTTCGATGCAGGCCGAAGTGTCCAGGATGAGAGCCGAGCATGCCCGTTCGGGTGCGGATCTCAAGGCCCATTTGTATAAGAAGATAAATGCTCTCGACCGCCGAATTCAGCAGCGGTTGGAGAGCGCGAACAAGCGGCGCGCCGTCGCCGTGGCCAAAGCAGAGCACAGGGCTGATGCGCTGGAGAATGCGGCTCACCGCACGCGATGACTGCCGATATGCATATCATCGTGCCATCCGGCAACCATTGATGAGACGGGAACCGTAGTTTGATCACCGAGCACTAACAGGAGTTTTCGATTCCAGCGCGTCCTTGATGTCAGCGAGCCCCTGTTGAAGAGCTGTTAAGGCGCGGCTCACCGCGACGCTTCGAATGACCGATCCTTTGGGGCCGGTAAAGTCCCCGTGTTCCGATCCAAGTGCCTCGATGAGATAGAAGCCCGGCTGGGTCGGGTCGTTCTTTTCACGCACACAAACGGAAAGATCCAGGGCAGTCTGGAAATAGTGACTCGAATAAAGCTGTTTGCGCGCGATTGCGTTTGCCACCGGATCCGCTGCGCCGCCGCGCATGGTTACCATGTGGACAATCCGCAACGTCGGCTTGAGTCCAAACTTCACCTTTTCCCAGAAAAACGTCTCCTCGTAGCCAGCCGGCTTGCCCCGAGGATAATCCAACAGGTAGTGATAGAAATCGGGTTCGCGTTCGGCCAGTGCCCGATCGGCGCTTAACAGCAGGGCGAATTGCTCGGGCACAGCGGTGGGATCGGGCTTGTCATTGTAGGTGCCCAGTGCCTGATTGCCCTCCCGCTGGTAGGCAAGCACCCGTTCAAAAGCGCGTGACCGCAACAGCTGGTTCGCTTGCTCCTCCGCATTCGGAGAAGACCACTGGACAAGATGCTGGAACTCAGTGATCGAGGTAGCCGGCAGTTGAATGCGGCATTTGCCCGGCTGGCACTGCTTGAGCGCCGCGATATCATCGCTGTCCAAACTGAAACCCTGCAGGTCAGAGATTTGCGGCGGATCGGTAAAAACGCCGAGGGCCAGGTGTCCCGGCACATTTCGCAGTCGATCAAAGTTGCGAGCATATTGAAAATAGGTTTCCGGAGCGGCGTTGACGTAAATAACGCCGAACAGCAGGGTTTACGAAGGCGAACGTGGGGGGAGTGCCTTCACAATGGGTCGCTCGCTTTGGATTGCAGCGATCTCCTTTTCACTCAATCCGATATCCTGGCGGAAAAAGCTCTCAAGTTTCGAATTCACCTGTCGAGGTTGAGCAGCTGCGGTACAGATCAGGAACAGCCACAGCATGAAAAGGGGTGTTCTTTTGATCATGGTTTCAATTCCTGGCGGGATGTCTGTATCCCCGAAGCGGTCTTCATCCCGCGCTTTGCCCGCCGGCGCAAATAATAGAACAGTTCGGCCACAGCGGCGCCGACGGCCAGCACAATCAATATCAAAACCAGCGCACGATAATGCCGTGTAAAGAAGTCGATCATTGGCTGGCTGTAGATCCGCGCGAACCATGCCACGATCAGGAATCGAAGTGTGCGTCCGGCGCTCAGCACTGAAAAGAATTGCTTGCGGGGGTACTGCAGGACTCCCGCGGTCATGACCACAGAAGTGAAGGGGAAAGGGGGAGGAAGGATCGCACCCACGAATATCGCGATGGCGCCATGTCTTGCAAACAGATCGTATAGCTTTTTGGCTCGTTGCGGGCCGAGCTTCCTCTCAAGGGTCTCCTGGCCGCCCTTCTCCGAGATCCGATAGGTAATGTATCCACCCATGACCTCGCCGATCGAGGCCATGAGGGCGAAATATGCCCACCCGTTGCTCTGGTGCGCTGACAACAGAATGACTGCCAAATCCATGCTGCCTGGGGGTGCGGAGATGAAGGGGGTGTTGTCGAAGATGCCGAGCAAAACCAGGCCTGGTCCGCCCAGGCGTTTTGCCCACTCCCATGCAGTGCCGGCGCCCGCGAAAAAAAGCAGGGTTCCCGCCAGGTCTGTTGCGGTGAACCACCTCGCGATGTCGGAATCGAACGTATGCATGCGACAGGCCTTTCATGCCCCGTCAGCGCCGCTTGCTGGACATAGAGATCGCGTGCAACCAAAAGACGAGAGTCGGCAGGAACCAGATCTCCTGCGGAGAGCCGGATAACATCTCCCGGCACGACACCGCGCCGTGGCATCTCCTTCCATTCGCCGTCGCGCAGTACAGTTGCCGTCGGAGCAACACGATTCCGCAGTTGCTCGATGGCCCGCTGGGATCGATGAGTCTGGACGAAGTCAATCATCCCACTCAGTAACACGATGGTGCCGATGATGATCGCATCGACGCGATCACCTGTGGACGCCGAAATGACTGCAGAAATAAGGAGAATCACTACCAGCGGATTCATGAAGGCGTGCAGCACGCTCACGACAAGGGAACCACTGCGGGCTGGCGCTGGTTCATTTGGCCCGAACCGATCGGAGCGGGCCTGAACCTGCTCCGTCGTCAGCCCCGTCATTGCGGACTGAGCTGAAGCAGCGATCTGGCCAGGAGCAGGATTCACCATTGGTATGGCCTCTCAGAACGCTCAAAGAACCGGCCGGTCAGAATGCCGAAAAGGCAGCCGCCGATGTGAGCCGCGTAAGCGACACCACCGGCCGACTGGACATCGGCCACGGAGCCAACCTGATCGAAAATCTGGATGACGAACCAGATCCCGATCATGAGTGCGGCCGGAGACGGGTGCCTTTATTTCGCTTCCTGAAGCACCTGATCAAGAGCTTCGTTCAGTGTTTTCTCAAAGGCCGCCGCGTCCGTGTCGATCTCGCGTTCGAGCTGAGAAGCGGCATGTTTGATTGATTTGGCCAGCACCTCGTGGACTTTCGATCTCCCGATAACGATCACCGCGGCGGAGCTTTTCTGAAGCCGCTCTCCAATCTCCTTCAAGTCGGCTCCGGACATACCTCCCCAGAAGTGCCCAATCAACGCCCCGGCCACCAGGCCGCCGGCAAGCTCCCAGACGAGATAAGGCGGAAAGAAGATGCCGACCAGCGCGCCGACAGCAAGCCCACTCCAGGCCCCGTATTGGGTCGGGAGCTCGTTCCGGTGAATCTTTACCTGCCCAGTAGCGTCCTTGCTGACGATCGCAGCGTCGTAGATGCCGAGCAGGCCATCGCGATGAACCTGCTTCACAATTTCGAAGTCCGCTTTGGCATCGTCGAGGCTCGCGCAGGTCTCAATGTAGAGCACGACTTTGCTGCCCTTTGTGTCGATCATGACTGCCCCTTTCGCAGAAGATCCTGTGTAAAGTCAGCGCGATTGGACGCGGGAGCGAAATCGTGTCCAGCCGCGCAGACGTCAGTGGGTTTTGATCCTGGCTTCGACATCCTTCAGGCTCTTGTCGACCGATTTGATCAACGACTCCAGTTCTGTCTTTCGCTGCTCCCACTTTTCATCGCCGACCTTCATCAGTTCGTCGAGTTTGTGGCCAAGCTCCTGCTTTTTCGCGGCAAGAGCGACGATGGTTTTGAGTTCGGCGCCGGCTTTCGCACTCTCGGCGCGCGCACGCAGCGTCTCGACTTTTGCTTCGATCGACCGAATCTGCGCCTCGATTTCTTCGTGGACTGCGTGTTTTGTTGTGGTTGTTAAAACGCTCATGATGTTCTCCTTTCGCACTTCGATGTTGGCAACGATCCGGGTCACGGCTCGTTCCTCTTTACAGGGGCTCGATAGCGGGTGCCCCGGCGGAATGTGGCTGATGGAATCGACCGGTGACAGTCCCGCCGGAGCTAAGTTGCCGTGAGTAAGCTGGAGCCGCGTCGAGGGTAAAATCAGGCAGCGCCGCAGCGTCCACCAGCACGCGGAACTCTTCCGCCTGCACACAGTCGTTCATTGTGCCTCGCTTGAAAGCGGCGTTCAGGTTGGGGGAGGGCTGAAGAAAGCGTCAGACGTGCATCGCAGCAGCGCCGGCCTTCAACCCGGCAGCTTTCGCTTTGCGCACCTCAGCTTTAGCCTTTGCCTCTTGCTCCGCGGCCTGACGCTTTTCCTTGTTGTGCTGCAGAGTCGTCTGGATTTTGGTATCGAGCCGGTTGATTCTCTCCATCAGTTTCGCCTTGCGATCGGCTTTCGCAGTTGCTGCTTCGGCCTTGAGTTCCTCCAGATCTGCTTTCATGGCAGCCACATGTTCCTCACGGAGGGTATGCTTTACCTCGGAAATCGAGCGCCGGAAGACTTTACCCCCCAGTGCCTCCATGCGGAGATCGAGCGGCGTCGTCCACATTTCGTCGATGTCTGCAAGCAGCGCGAATTTTCCCGGCGTCAGTTCCTTGACCACGTCCTCGATGAAATCCACTCCGACTCCGGAGTCGGACAGGTCCGAGATCATCCCCACAAAAAAGCCCGCAGTAGCACCGATTGCTAGGCCGGCGGGCCCTCCAAGAGCGCCAATCACGCTGCCCATGGCTGTTCCGAACGGCGTCCCCAGTGGCACCTTCTCGTTGCCGTGCTTGACGGTTGTGCTGCCGTCTGCGTTTTTCGCGACGACCACGTCCGCGAAAACTGCGATGCTGCCCTCGTTTTCCAGGTCAGCGAGTGCTGCTCGCCCTTCAGCCGCCTTGTTTTCCGTTTCAAAAACGACTACCACCATTTTTTCCATGATCGTACCGCCTCCTTATCCATCGCTAACCAGTGCAATCCTCTGACCATTCCTTCTTAATGGCGATGCCCTATCGTGCGTTGCACGCCCGACCTGCTCCCGGCTGGCAGGAAGCAGTTCATTTCCATTGGCGGATCGTGAGTACAGGACATGGCGCAGCTGAAAGGATCTCGAGCAGAGTGTGGCCGAAAAGGAACTCGCCGAGTGCGTTGTGCCTTTCGATTCCAACAGCTAACAGATCTGCGCCGAACTTCACCGCAGCACTGCATACCGCCGGCCCCACGGCGCCGAAGAGCACCTGAATATCCGTATCGACAAGTGCCAACTCCTGCAGACGATCGACAGCACTTCGGAGAGTGTCTGTTCTGGCGCCCCGCGGCAGCACATGGATGACGGTCAGTTTCGCCGAGAACCGACTCCGGACCGAGCAGGCATAAGCAAGACTTCGAAATGAGACATCGCTCAGGTCCGTCGCATACAGAACATGCGATGGGCCCGCTGTGCTCCACTCGCGGAGAGGACGGCAGATGGACACGGTGACGACCGGCACAACGGTTTTTCGCAGAATGCGCTCGGCGGTTGCTCCCAGTGCATAGCCGTGCAAGCCGGTTCCAGCGTGCGTGGCGAGAACCAGAAGATCGATCCCGCAATCGGAAATGACCTGGCGAATCTGCACATCCAGGGATCCCTCCCGAACAACACAGGTACAATCCACGCCCTGTCCTCGTATCTCTTGTGCGATAACCTCCAGTTCGGTTTCGCTGTCCGCATTTATATCTGCCAGGCTGCCCGGGGCGAGGCCCGCCATGCCATACCAGGCCATCCCGAGATAGATGGATGGGTCGATCACATGAAGCAGCCACATCGAGGCTCCGTAAAGCCGGGCAATGGTGGACGCTCTTATCAGAGCCAGCTTTGATCCGGGCGAAAAGTCCACCGGAACAAGGATCTTGTCCACTCGGTCGCGGGGAAGGAACTTCCGGGCGACGGCCCCGATTCTGGCTTCGGCCCATTCGAGGTTCTCTCTGTTGGCCAAACCAGCCGAGGAGCCTATAGATGGCCTCGTAAACAGTTCCGATATTGCATCTTCATTTGCCGTGCTCATAAGCCTGATTCCGTTCGTTCGCGATCCAGTTAGTGATGTAAAGGGGGCAATTCACAATGCGAACACCGTGGTTCTGAAGAGTTCCGAGGAAGCGGACCGAAGCCCGATCGACAAGTGTCAGATCCTTCAGATCGAGAACGACGGATGCGCACTGTTTCTCCGCATCGATAAGCCCTTTCAGCTCTGAAAGGTCAGCCGATTCGATGCGACCACTGACTGCCAGCACGATATGACCGTTCCGTTCTTTCCGAACCCTGAACATTCCGTGACCACGATGGATATCGCAAGTCCGGGACCACTTTTAAATCGTGGAAATTCGCAGAATCGGGAGGCAGGAAGTGGCGAAGTGGCGAAAGCTCGCCACAGAGGTGCGCGTTTTGAGGGTGGAGTTGCTTTCGGCCTCTAAGGGCGCGAGTTATTGACCCAGGGCCTGAATTTCGGTTCTGAACCGTCTCTTGTCGATGTTCAGAGCCCGAATTTTCGATTCGAGCGTCGATCGGGGCACACCCAGGCGCGCAGCGGCGCCATTCGGCCCGGCTACCCGGCCGTTCGCCTCGGCGAGCGCGGCCTCGATCACACCTTTCGCATGCTCCGACAGGTCGTCCGGTAAGGGTGCATGTGTTGAGGGCTCGGCAGGTTCTGCGTTGAATTGTCCTGGATCGATTTCCTGCTGCGGCAACCAGTTCTCGTCGACCGAAAGATTCTCCGATTCGGAGAGGATGACCGATCGCTCGATTACATTCTGTAATTCGCGCACATTTCCTGGCCAATCGTAGGACCGCAGCAGATCCATACTCCGCTTGCCGATACGCCGAATCGATTTGCCCGCCTTTCTTGCAAACCGATCGGTGAAATATTCCACAAGGAGCGGAATGTCGTCTCTGCGGCGACGGAGGGGCGGAACGTCGATCGGAAAAACGTTGAGACGGTAGAACAAATCACTGCGAAACGCTCCCGATGCGATGGCGGACTGCAACTCACGATTGGTAGCAGCGATCACACGCACGTTGACAGGAATGGCGCGATTGCCACCGACCCGTTCGAATTCCCGCTCCTGCAAAACCCGCAAGAGCGCACTCTGCATGTCGAGCGGGAGGTCTCCGATCTCATCGAGAAAGATCGTTCCTCCTTCGGCGAGTTCGAAACGCCCGAGCCGTTTCTGGATGGCACCCGTAAAGGAGCCCTTTTCGTGCCCGAACAGCTCAGAGCCAATCAGGTCTTTCGGAATGGAAGCGCAGTTTACCGTGACAAAAGCGCGCGAAGACCGCGGGGAGCGCCGGTGGACGGCACGGGCAATCAGTTCCTTCCCGGTACCGGTTTCTCCGACGATGAGAACGGTCGAGTCCGTTGGGGCGACTTTGGCAACGCGCGTAAGAACGGTTCGAAGAGCAGGCGAAGATCCCACGATTTCCTCGAACATGGACGATTCACTGACTTCCTGGCGGAGGGCGATGTTCTCCCTTCGCAACCGCTCCTGTGCCTGCTTCTGGTCATCGATGTCGGTTCGTGTGCCATACCAGCGCACGACCCTTCCATGTTCTTCGCACACGGGGTTGTCTCGGATGAGGAACCACCGGTACGTACCATCGATTCCTCGAATTCGGGCCTCGACTTCGATCGGTGCTGGTTCCTGCCGGCCGCGTTCACGCGCCTTGATGACCTTGCTCACGTCCTCCGGGTGGAACAGCTTGAGACCG
>Ga0224555_1000575_pt1 | contig 56246 bp, 43 predicted proteins | sample 714S23034metaG_FD_180687 | JGI IMG/M metagenome (GOLD analysis project Ga0224555, IMG submission 180687) | Peat soil microbial communities from Stordalen Mire, Sweden - 717 S2 30-34 | ecosystem: Environmental > Terrestrial > Soil > Wetlands > Peat | place: Sweden: Norrbotten County, Stordalen... | reverse complement strand
ATCTCAGCGACCAACTCCTTGTAGGAGTTGGGTTCTCCGCCCGAAGATGTGATGCGCGCCGGAATTCCCAACAATACGTTCAGGGTCTGCTCAGGTGGTGGACCCCGCTATCCAAGTACCCAGCGAGTTGGTCGCCTCGAGTCGTCAAGCACGAGAAGGTGGTGAGAAGACATGAATTCATCGAAACTTCGCCGTTCTGCCCTTTTCTGCCCAATATCGCGGTGTAGGATCAATCTCACCTTCGACAGCGAGGGAAGCCGCTGGCGACAACAGTTAGAGGTCGCCACCTCGGAGGCAACGACTTGGTGTCGAGTTCTACGCTGTCGCCGAAAATGGCTGCACTGAGTGCATCCGATGGTCCCTTGGGCGAGTTTGCCGTCACCATCGGCTTTGCGAACAAAAGCGCGGTACTTGGCATCCGGGGCGGCCAGCCGTCACATCGTCACCTCGCCGCGGAGCAGTCGATCGAGGGTGACCTAGTTGATGTCGAGCCTCACAAACTGCCTCGGTGTCTCGGGATGACCACCTCCACCCCGCCCGAGGACGATGGTGTCGACAGCGCTCCGCACCTTGTTGTCGCATGGGCGCGGGCCACGGTCGGTGGCGCCGACGGCGTCAGTGTGTCGCTGCGCCGCTGTGACCGCTCGCGACGGTCGAGCCAGCCGTTTCGCGAACATGCAGCAGACATTATGGCTTCCACCCAGCGGCCCCGACTCGAATCGGGGCCCGAGTCGACGGATCGCCACGATGGCTGAGATGCCGGCAACCGAACGGCCGGCCGACGTCCTCGACCAGTATCGCCGTGACGCGGGTCTGTCCCACAGCGACCTGTGGCTTCGCTACTTCGAGCTCGGGGGCATGAGTAATGCGGTGGAACTGGAGGCGTTCCTGTATGGCGCGCTTCAGCCAAGCGCCCACGATCGCGAGGTGATCGCTCAAGCCCTGAACGAGAGATTCGTCGAGCTAGGCGGAAACCATCCCGTCCCGCACCCCGAAACCGACGCCGACAGGCGTGCCGCCGAGAAGCACGACCGATGAGACTACTGCCGCCGAGTCCGTTGGACTGGCCGGAACATGGAGAGGGAACCACATGCCCGCTGAACGCCTAGCTCGTAGTAGGCATCCTGTTGTTCGTCAAGCGGTGCCTAGTCCTGTGGCCAAGAAGCGCCTCATTGGTCCGACTGGTATCGCCCTCATCACCGTCGCGGCCATCCTCACACTGCGGGGCTTCCCCAGCACAGCAGAGTACGGCTGGGCCAGCATCTTCTTCTATGTCTTCGGTGCGATCTTCTTCTTCATCCCGCTCTCGTTTGTCGCCGCTGAGCTGGCTACGGGCTGGCCTAAGGCCGGCGGGATGTTCGCGTGGGTGAGCGCAGCGTTCGGACCGAGGTCCGGGTTCCTCGCCGTCTGGTTCGACTGGATTGAGAACGTCGTGTGGTTCCCGACGGTGCTCTCTTTTGTCGCGGCGACGATCGCCTACATGTTCGAGCCGAACCTGGCAAACAACAAGTGGTACCTCGTCATCATCATGCTGGTCGTCTTCTGGGGGATGACCCTGGCGAACTTCTTGGGATTGAAGAACATCCTTCGATTCAACAACGCCGCCGTCGTGGTCGGGACACTGATACCTATCGCGGTACTGATTACCCTCGGGGTTTACTGGCTGGTGAGCGGGAGACCGAACGCGATTCCGTTCCACGCATCGAAGTTGCTGCCGAGCTTCTCGAGTATCGGAAACCTCGTCTTCTTCGCTGGAGTGCTTCTCGGTTACGCGGGTGTCGAGATGGCCGGGTACTCAGCCAAGCAGCTGAAGAACATCCGACGCGACTACCCCCGCGCAGTCGCTGCGTCGACCCTGCTCATCCTCGTGCTATCGATCCTCGGGACGCTCGCCATCTCGTTCGTCGTCCCCGATGGCAAGCTCAGCTTGGTGTCGGGACTCATGCAAGCGTTCCAAGAGTTCTTCAACCGGCTCGGGATCGGCATCTGGGCAACCAAGGTCATGGCCGCACTCGTCGGACTTGGCACTCTTGCCCTTATCAGCACATGGATGCTCGGTCCGTCCGAGGGTGTCTACGCGGCTGAGGGGAGCGGGGAGCTCCCTCCGGAGCTCCACTATGTGAACAAGCGTCACGTCCCTGTGGCCATACTCTTGGCGCAAGGAATTCTCGGGACGATGTTCGCGCTGCTCTACCTGTTCGTGCCGGGAGTGAGCACCGGATACTGGATGTTGACAGCGTTGACCATTCAGCTCACCGTTCTTATGTACATCATGATGTTCGCTGCAGGTATCCGGCTTCGCTATTCAGAGCCCGGAACGGAACGCCCATACCGGATTCCGGGCGGCAAGTACCTCGGGATGTGGCTCGTCGGAGGTATGGGGATTCTTGGCTCCATGTTCGGCTTGATCCTCGGCTTCTTTCCGCCGACCGGCATCGCCCACTGGTCGACGCCGATCTATGTGGTCGTGATGGTCGTCGGCATCTTCGTCTGTTCGATTCCGCCGTTCCTAGCCGACATCTTCAAGAAGCCGGGTTGGAGGATCACTCACCCAGATCCGGTTCTGCTCGACGTCACCGAGAAATCGCCGAGTGACTCGGCGGAATCGCCCTCACCGGTACCGGTTTGAGGACCGACGGTTCGCAACCCAAGTCCCGTGAATCCACCGCCGATAAAGGAGCTCAGGTTATGCATTGCCCGATGAATCGTGTTGACGTCGTGAACGGAGCTGTCGGCCCCTTTGACGACTACTGCGACGGCTACGGGAACCCGGGCTCGAGTGGAGGCGGCTACATCTCGGTGTTGAAGCTCTCGACCGGGACGGTGGCTAAGACGATGGACTCGGTGCTGGAAGGCATCGTCTCTTATGACCGGGCGGAGAAGAACGACGCCTATGCCGGGCAGATCAACATGATCGCGGCCTCGTCGTTCTCAGGCCCGAACGGCGCCGTCTGGGGCTACGACCTCGCCCGCCACGACGGCCTCGTCGACGGATCGATCAAGACGCTGATGACGAGAACGCGCTCGGATGGTGTCGAGATCAAGGTGTTCCCGGTCGCGCCCCTTCTCGCGGCGGGGGAGGCCTTGTTCGGCACCGCACATTCGCGGCGCTTCCCCTTGCTTCCCGGCTCTCACGTGATCTGCGCCACTAAAGACGTCACCGTGAGTGGGCCGACATCTGTGTGGTCGGCGATCGCGCTCTCGATCGCGGAGGACCGCGAAAGCGACTCGAGCCTGTTCATCGAAGACGTCGGACAGGACATCGCAGGCGACACGCCAGCCGAGCGGGAGAATGCGCTTCACGCCCGCATGGAGCATATCGTCGACTCTGTCGTGCTCTGTGGTGAGGACCAGGGCGTCAAGTACAAGGAGATCTTCGTCGGCTTCAAGACAGAATGGGTCCCTGAGGGCCACGTCGGATGTGGGCTCACCTGTGCCCCCTACCTCGTGCTGGCGAGAAACGCCGTCCCGAACCCTGCCAGCAAGCTGCTCGACATGTCGCTGTCTCAGTGGGAGCGCCAGTTCGCCACGGCGAGGTCATCACTTGACGGGGCAGGCCGATGACCAGCCGAAGCGTGCTCGACCGTTCCGCGTTCCCGATCCTCGTGGTGGCCGGACCCGAGCGGGAACGGCTCGCCGGCGAGACCCTGCGACGGATAGTTGCCGAGCTGGGAGCGCTCGGTCATGAGATCGTGCGCTCCAGTTCGATGACCGACGCTTCAGGTCTCGTGGCCTCGGACCCGTCCTTCGGATGCCTGCTTCTCGACTGGAACCTCGACCAGGCAAGTGGCCGCCATCCCGCTGAGGCCGTCCTCAAGCGAGTCCGCCGCCACAACGTCGCCGTGCCGGTCTTTCTGATGGTCGAGCGGGAGGACCTCGAAGCCATTCCGCTAGCTGTAGAGGAGATGGTGCAGGAGTACGTGCTCGTGTTCGAGGACACGCCGAGCTTCGTCGCCGGACGGATCGACTACGCCTGGCGTCGCCACACCGAGAACCTGTTGCCCCCCTTCTTCGCGAGCTTGGTTGCCTTCACCGAGTCCCACGAGTACTCCTGGCACACGCCCGGCCATGCCGGAGGGACGGCGTTCCGCAAATCACAGATCGGCAAGGCCTTCTACGACTTCTACGGGGAGACCCTGTTCCGTACCGACTTGTCGGTCTCGGTCGCAGAGCTCGGCTCGCTGCTCGATCACTCAGGAGTCGTGGGACAAGCCGAGCGCAACGCCGCGAGAGTGTTCGGGGCGGACGCGACCTACTTCGTGCTGAACGGGACCTCGACCTCGAACCAGATCGTCGCCCATGCCTGCGTCGTGGCCGGCGATGTCGTGCTGGCGGACCGCAACTGCCACAAGTCGGTCAACTACGCCTTGACTGTGACAGATGCGATCCCGGTCTACCTCATGCCGTCGCGCAACGGCTATGGGATCATCGGCCCCATCCCTTCGGAGAGGCTCTTGCCAAAGGCGGTCGCCGATGCGGTGGCCGCAAGCCCACTCGCTGAGGGCGCGGCCACGAAGGCTCCCGTGTACGCCGTAGTCACCAACTCGACCTACGACGGGCTGTGCTACCGCGCCGATCGGGTCGTCGAGCTCCTGGGCCGGAGCGTCCCGAGGGTGCATTTCGACGAGGCCTGGTTCGCGTACGCGCGCTTTCACCCGCTGTACGCCGGTCGCTATGCCATGCACGACCGGACACCGGCACCGGGCGACCCGACTATTTTCGCCACCCAGTCGACCCACAAACTTCTCGCCGCCTTCTCCCAGGCCTCGATGATCCACATCCGCCCGAGCGATCGCGCACCGGTAGAGCTGTCACGGTTCAACGAGGCGTACATGATGCACGGCTCGACCTCGCCCTTCTACCCGATGATCGCCTGTCTGGACGTCGCCACGGCGATGATGGACGGGCCAGGTGGGCTCGATCTCGTGGAGGAAGCGATATTCGAGGCGGTCCAGTTCCGAAAGCGGATCGTCAACCTCGGCCGGGAGCTCGAGAAGGGCACTGACGGGGGAGCTCCGTGGTTCTTCGGCGTCTGGCAACCGGAGGTGGTGCGCGACCCGGTGTCGAACAAGGTGTCGCCGTTTGCGGACGTGCCAGACGCGCTGCTCGCGACAGAGCCGTCGTGCTGGAGCCTGGAGGCCGGCCAGTCGTGGCACGGCTTCGGCGATCTCGACTCGGGCTACTGCATGCTCGATCCCACCAAGGTCACCGTGACAACCCCCGGGATCGACGCGGCGGGTCATCTCGCCGAGACAGGGATCCCTGCACCGGTCGTGGCCAGCTACCTCGACAACCATCGGGTTGAAGTGGAGAAGACGGGCGACTACAGCCTGCTCCTCCTGTTCTCCATAGGCACCACGCGGGGAAAGTGGGGGACGCTGCTCGAAGGATTGCTGGCCTTCAAACGGGCCTACGACTCGGGGGAGTCTCTTGCCGAGGCGATCCCGGACCTGGCCGCCGCCTACCCGGAGCGATACGGCAAGATGACACTTCGCGAGCTCTGTGACGAGATGCACGCCGAGGTCCGCGCTCACGGAACGATCGAGCTGTTGGACCGGGCCTTCGGCGAGCTGCCGACGCCGGTGACCAACCCGGGCGAGGCCTACCGGCGTCTGGTGCGTGGCCGCACTGAACGAGTGCCGGTCTCGAAGATGGCCGAGCGAGTGTCGGCGGTCATGGTCGTTCCCTACCCTCCAGGCATCCCGATCCTCATGCCCGGCGAGCGCGCCGGAACGATCGAAGGTCCTGTGCTCAGCTACCTCTGCGCCCTGGAGGACTTCGACGCCAGGTTCCCCGGCTTCGCCCATGACATCCACGGGGTCGAGCGCGACGAACACGGGGTGTTTTCGATCGAGTGCCTCAGCGAGGAGGCGGGGTGATGCTCCGGCATCGAGTCAATCCCGGTGATAGTCGCGCGGACGAGGGCCACGCGGAGGCTGCAGACCAGAAGTCGCTACTCCTGCTTGCTAGGTCTCGGTTCATCAGCGGGCCGAGTTTCACAGAGAAACGGATGGTGTCAACATGACAGAAGACGAAGATCAGGCCAAATGGAATGTCACCGAATGGCACGGCAGGATGCTCGTTGACCGCAACGGCGAGAAGATCGGCAAACTTCAAGACGTCTACGTCGATGTCGAGACCGACGAGCCGCAGTTCGGAACTGTCAAGGAAGGCTTCATCGGCCGCCACTTGACCTTCGTCCCGCTGAGCGGCATTCAGATCGGTCCCGATGACCTGCAGGCCACCGTGACGAAGGACCAGGTCCGGTCTGCGCCCGACATCGAGTTACATGGTGAGGAACTGTCCCAGGAGGACGAGTCGGCGCTCTATCACCACTTCGAGATGAACTACATACCCATCATTACCGAGAGCGGTCGCCGACTGGCTCGCCGCTGAGAGCTGCGAACTGACGAGCACGACGACGTCGCGGCTAGCTGCGTGCCAAAACTCCCGTCTCTCTTTGCTTTCGGTCCCGCCTTGCGGCGCAGGTCCTCGAGGTCGTAGTCGAGCACCCGACCAGATTGCCAGCGAGGGCCTTGTCGGCGAAGCTGGCCCGTAGCTGGGGTCAATTCCGGCAAAGCCGCAACCATCGAGGTCGATCAGTCCCATCCGGTCCGACAACCCGGGAACAAAGACGCCGAACACTCCTGTTACCCTCGTCGTCGTATGGCCGAAACCGGGCCTCCGGGCTCCTGGCGAGACATTCTTAGCGCCCGCCACAAGGAACTGACCGTCAGCCGCGCTGGGCATGCAGGTCGGCTGGCGGTGGTAGCGGCCTTCGTGCTTTCGCTGGTGGCCGCGCCAGGACGGCCCGGCGCTGACTGGTTGGCCGTAAACGTGTCGCGTCCCATCGGTCCCGGCACGGCCGCGCCCGCAACTCCTCGGGTTACTGTCGCCGAGTCGAAGAAGGGTGTCTGCGTGTGGGCCTTTAAGGGTGTGAACGGTGCCCTGAAGGAGTCGGGAGCTAACTGGTACCTCACGTGGTCGACAACTCACGACGACATCGCTACGCCCCGTGGAACCCAGTTCGTACCGATGGTGCTGGACGCTTCCAGTGTCACCGCGGCTGCCTTGGCGCAGGCTGAACAGTCTGGCCCCGCGTTGCTCACATTCAATGAGCCTGATCTCAACACCCAAGCGGACATGACGGTGAGACAGGCGTTGTCGATCTGGCCGAAACTGATGGCGACCAACCTGCAGCTCGCCAGTCCTGCTGTCGCCGCCGGAGCCGCCGATACGGGAGGATGGCTGGACCGGTTCATGAAGGGCATCGGACAGCGCCACTACCGGGTCAACTTCATTGCAATCCATTGGTACGGAGGCGATTTCCAAACTCGTGCTGCCGTTGCACAGTTGAAGTCGTACCTGGAAGACGTGCATCGTCGTTACGACCTGCCGGTGTGGCTCACCGAGTTCGCCCTCATCGACTTTTCTCCGGCGGGCCCCATCTATCCGACGAGCGCGGAACAGGCGGCTTTCGTCACCGCCGCGGTGTCGATGCTGGACGACCTCGCGTTCGTCAAGCGCTACGCCTGGTTTGCGCTTCCGGCACCGAGCTCGGGTTTGAGCTCTGGGCTCTATACGCCCGGCCCGCGAGCCACGGTCGTCGGGCGGGCCTTCGAGAGAGCCTGACCAGCTGTTGCGGCTCACAGGTTCGCAGCATCTTGCCCGTGCGGCCGGGCAAAGCCGCCAGACCATCCCGCTTGTTGTGTTGAGCCACAGGTAGTCGAGACGACCACGCATGTACTCGAGTCGTCGAAGGATCCCTTGAGAGCGCTCACGTTGGCCAGGACCTCGATCTCGAGTTCGTACCCAAGACTGGAGCAGGGCCGTGATCGAGACCCCGAGCCCCTGCGCCACGCGCGAGATACGGTCTCTCAGATGATGCCGAAACGGCGCGCACCGGCACACGGGCAAGGTCTCGGCACACCGGTATCACTTGCACTCATGGCATTGCTCGTGCTGCTGGGCGCCTTTGTGGCTCTTGGCACGGCCTCGTCTGCGGGAGTGGTCGGGAAAGCGACCATGCGGGAGGGCCCGCGCCGGGTCACCCTCGTCAACCACATGGACGAAACCATCTGGGTCGCCGCGTCACCGGGTAATGCGCCCGCCAACTTGACTGTGACGGGATGGAAGCTCCTGACTGGCCACCAAGTGACCATCACAGTCCCCAACCACTGGAATGGCCGGTTCTGGGGCCGCACCGGCTGCCATTTTGATGCCGCTGGGATCGGTAGCTGCCAGACGGGCGACTGTGGCGATCGGTTCCAGTGCAACGGTTTTGGTGCCATTCCAGCGACCCTGGTCGAATACGACTTGGATGCTTGGGACCACCTCGACTTCTACGACGTGAGCATGGTCGACGGCTCGAACTTACCCGTATATGTCAATAGGTTCGGAGGGCGGGGAAAGGATGCGATCAGTGCGAGCGGTTGCTCGGCAGCGGGTTGCACAAAGGCGGTGATCTGTCCTCGCGTGCTGCAACTCCGCGCAGGCAGAGCTGTCGTCGGCTGCATCTCAGCCTGCGGACGTTTTGGCACCGACGAATACTGTTGCCGGGGGAAGTGGTCAAGCCGGTCCGCCTGTAACCCCAAGCTTTGGCCTGTCGATTACGCGGCCGTGTTCAAGAGGGCCGAGCCCTTCGCGTATTCCTACGCCTATGACGATGCGACGAGCGTCTTCACCTGCGACGGGGACTGCAACTACCGCATCACCTTTGGCCTGACACCTGTCGGCGTCAAACGGCCATCTTCGGTGAAGTGAGGCCGCAGATTACCTGCTCAGCTCGCCCATGATCGCGGGTCCATGCAGAGAACGATCCCGTCGGTCGAGAGGCAGTTTCCGACGGACCACAACAGAAGCTCCCACGTGAATGGGACCCGGATGGAGATCCAAAGAACTGAAGAGATTCTGCACGCTCGACGCGGCGCGCCTGGCGCGCCGATTCAGTCCGCCGAGTTACGCAGCCGCACCGAGAGGCACGTGACGCATCCCTCGAGTTTTTGGAACTCGCTCACATCGACACGCACGACGTCGTAGCCGAGTCCCTCGAGGATCTTGCCGCTCTTCGGACTGTCAGCCGCGGTCAGCAGGCATCCTTCACCGAGATCGACGACGTGGGCTCCAGACTCTTCAGGCATGCCCATGTAATTCGGGAAGAGGTCCGGATCAGCGACTAAGGGGGTGAATCCTATGATCGTGCCGTCGGGCAGAGCTGTCACTGCAGACTTGAGGTGGAGAGCCTTGGTGACCGGCACGGCGACCACCCTGGCACCGAGTGGCTCGAGCAGCAACCGCAGTTGACGCACCGCTTCGGCATTCGTACGGCTCCCGCGGCCGACATAGACCGTGTCGCCGACTTTCAGGACGTCTCCGCCTTCGAGCATCCCGGGCGCGCGGATCCGGTCGACTGAGTAGCCGATGGAGGCGATCGCCGCCTCGGCAGTCTCGAGCTCCGGGCGCCGAGATGGGTGCGCGGGATGGGAGATCACAGCAGTATTGCGGTAGACGACCATGGTGTCCTCGACGAACACCCCGTCTGGGCAGCGGTCGATTGGGTCCACCTCGATGGTTTCCCACCCGGCTGCCCTGAAGGCCTCCACATAGCCTTCCCATTGCCGAAGGGCCAGAGGCAGGTCGAGGCTCCGGCGCTCGAGGAAGGTGAGGAGGCCGTCAGCGAGCCTGGAGCTGGGCCGCCGTACTATTGCCTTCTGGTTCATTGTCTTCACGCGCCTGGAGCCGGGCGAGTCGGTCGCGACCGACGGGCCGACACAGGCCAGGCCGGCTGCCATGGCCGTTTGACCGGTTGCCGGTGAACTGGGAGCCTGGTCCATCCTTCGGTCTCGAACAGGTGGATCATTGGTGCATTGTTCAGTGCTGTGTCGCAGTAGATTCGCCAGACTCCATGGCCGAGCATTGTCCGGGTTGCCTGACGAAGCAGTGAGCGCCCGAGCCCTTGACCTCGGTGGTCTGGAAGGACGCCCATGTGAAAGATGGTTCCCTCGTCCAGCCCGTCCCGAACGCAATTGTCATAGGTCACCGGCAGCACGAAGCCTGCCACGTGACCGTGAGAGATGAGAAGTTGCCACCACCCCGATTCATGACTGCAACCCCAGTCGGGCGCGGCGCGAATCATGTCGCGAGCGGCGCCGACTTCGCCCATTTCACCTACGTTCGACACATCTGAGGCGTCGGGAGAGCCAGTCAGTACCTGAGCAACGACCGCGATGAGCCGTTCATCGCCTTCTGTCGTGAGCCACGTAAGGCCGTCACGCTCGTGTCGATCCAAGATCGAACTGGCTCGGTTCCATTCGAAGGGGACCTTCGAATAGGTCGAGACCTCGGCGGAGTCTTGGATCACCTCACCAGTTTGGCCTACTCGGAGGTCTGAGTTCTCGTAGGTAACTCCCCGCGTCGTGGCGAACGGTCCAATCTCATGAGGTCATTCAAAGTGCGTCGCAAGGACCTAGCCAAGTCCTCCTACTGTGGTCTCAAGAGCCGGAGCATCTCGCGCCGCCACGCAGACCTGGCACGAGCGGCCTCGACGGTATCCGGGTGGACAAAACGGGTAATCCTCGGCCCGTCGGCTCCTTGGTTGAACGCGAAGGCTCTCGCCTCGATCTCCCTGTCCGCCTTGGTGTAGTGATCGCGTTGGAGCAGGTAGCCATTCCAGGAAGGCACGAGGAAGGTCTCGAGGAACTTGCCGTGCGTCGTCACATCCTGGAAAACGCCCCAGCGCGTCCCGCCGAGGCGTCGCCTCACGATTCGCAGCTCGGTCATGGACTCTAGGAAGTCGTCGACATCCTCCTCGCCGACGCGGTACTCGACGAGGATCATGACCGGACCGTCGTCAGGGTGGATGTGCTCGCCGATGGCGAGCGACGGGTTCACCACGAGCTGCAATGAGGAACGAGCCACGACCGGCAGTCCGAACCGCGGGATCAAGAGGATGCCCGGAATGAAGGTGAGGGCAGCGACGACAAGGGTGTCGCGCAACGGCAGGAACGTGTCGATCACGCCGAAGCCGAGCCCTCCTAGAACAAAAGGCCCTTGGAGCACGACATAAAAGAGCGACAGCGAACGGGTCTGAACCCACTCCGGAGTCACCTGGCGTGCGGCGATGGTGAAGGCCACTGTCGCCCAAACCCACGACGCGCCGGTGACAACGAGCACGGGCACGGCTGCCCAAAGGGTCGGCCAGACAACCAGCGCGGCTACGGCGAGTGCGTTGGCGAGCGTCGCGGCGGCGACGATGGCGTCTAGGTGGAGGCGGCCCTGAAGGCGGGGGAAAACGAGGGAGGCGAACATGGCGCCCACCCCACTGAGTGCCAGGATGAGGCCGTAACCGAGGGCCGAGGTGTGCAGGTAGTGAGCCGCGAAGAGCGGGAGCAGTGCTCCGAGCGCCGTGGCTGGCGTGACGTAGAGAGCGGTGCGGGCGGCGATGGCTCGGAGGCCTGGCGTGTTCGAGAAGTACCGCCAGCCGGACGAGATGGCGCCCATGAGGCTCTCAGCGGCCGAGGCGCCTGGTGTTGACAAGCGGAGGTCATCCCTTCCACGCCAAAACAAGAGGAAGCCGATGAGCGGAACCATGACCGCGCCGCAAAGGACGAAAAACACCGTGGTCCCCGCGCCCCGCAGGACCGCACCGCCGAGCACCGGTCCGACAACCTGACCGATGTTCCACTGGAAGCTGTCCAAGCTGAGCGCGACGGGCAAGACCTCGGGCGGTACGAGGCTGCCGATCGTCGTCCACCACGACGGCGAGGATGTTCCGTTGGCTAGCCCCAGGCCGGCAAGCCCGAGGAGGAGGGTCGCGGGCGTCAGCAGCTGCGACGAGGAGATGACAACAAGGAGCGCCACCGAGCCGATAAGCATGATCTTCGCCACGAGCAGAACGCCACGCCGGTCGTGGGAGTCCGCCGCGGCACCGGAGAACACGACGGCGAAGATGCTGGCGAGCGGGCTTATGGCCGCGGCGAGCGTGACCAGAACCGGCGACGTCGTCAGGCGCTCCATGATGAAGCCGCCGACGAGCGTGACCATCCAGACGCCGGTGTTGGCGAACAGGGCTGTGCCCTCGAGCCACCGGAAGGCCCGGCTGCGCAGTGGTGAGAACAGCTCCGTCACCGGTCCACAGAACAGCAGGGGAGCAGCGCGAGTCAACTTACGCGATGTCGTAACCGAGATCAGTCCTCGGAGTGTGCGCGATACCGTCTCTTGGTTGGTGAGATGGTAAGCCTCGCCGGCATGAAGCTCTTTGCCGTGATCGATCAGAGCGCCGAGGCACACGCGGCGGGAATGCGACTCCGTGACAGGATCCTCGTGGTCTTCGGCAGTCCGGCCGCTGGGACACCGGTGATGGTGTCCCAGCTTCTGACGGCACTCGACCTTCCGCTCAAGGCAGTCGTATGGGCTGACAGCGGGCGGGCGAAGGTCTCCTACAACGATCCTGCTTCACTTGCCGCACGCCACCATTTCAGCCCTGATCCCGCGAACGATCTCGGCGGCATCGACGCGCTCACCAAGACATCCGCGTTCTTTCGCCCTGGTTTGTCCTAGCACCTGTTGGGTGCTGGTGAGGGGCGCGACAGGCGGTGAGTCGAGAGGACGTTGCTGGACTTGCGGCAAGGTCCGTTGAAGAGGGGCCGGTTGTCAAAGTGGATTGTTATTGGCAGACCGGACTGCGGTGTAGATCCGTGATACGCGGTTCGGTCGGGCAAGAACTCAGCCCCGTTCGTACATAGGTGCAGTTCGAGCGCGGTCACCTTCCTGCGATGGAGGTATCGAGCAGGGACACCACCGGCGATTGCCCTCACGTCGCGCCGGAGGCGGTGACTTCGTGCCACAAGCCGCCATTCAGGTCGAGCCCGTTGCCGTTGGCTTGGTCTGGGGCCGAGTCGCCGATGTAGGTGTAGAGCGGATGGCGATCGTATGTCGCCTGGATCGAGCCGTCGGACCTCCTGGTGGTGCCGAGCTGTCCGGTTACGCCAGGACCGGCCGTTGGTGTCCCGATGACAGGAGGCCAGTAGGCGGCGCAACTCCCGTAGCAACGAGACTTGGATGGGCCATCGGGCGCGAACCAGTAGAGGGTAAGGCCCTTGTTGTTCGTCAGCGCCTTCGTGCCGGGGAGCTGCGCGGTCATCAGCTCTGTTTGTCCACCACGAGACGCAGGGCCAGCACCACCCACAGATGCGACGGCGATACCCAGAAGCGTCACGGCAACTAATGACGTCGCCGCAATCGCCACCTCGAGACGCCGGACCATAGAGGGCAATCGCCCGGTGCGCGGCCGGGGTGAAGACGCAGAGCTTGGCTCCGGTCGACTAGGTGGTTGGATGGCGACGACTGCCAGAAGAGCGAACGCAGCCACTTCGATCAACCCAGCCACGATTCCCGCCGTTGTGCGTGTCTCTTTGAAGTTGAACAGACCGATCCAAAGAGAAAGGAGATAGCCGCCGAGGGTAGACACGGAGAACCCGGCTCCGCCTGCTGCGACGAAACGGTTGCGCGTCACTGGCATGAGCACGGCGAGGCCGAAAGCGGTGATGACTTGGAGGAGGAAGAGCCAGCCGATCGTCGGGATCGACCGGTAGCCGGTTAGATACAGGTCGAGATGGATCGCCCCGGTCGCGGCGACAAGCCCGGACCCCGAGAGCCAACCGAGGACTCGCCACCTCTTCGCACCACGCGACTCGTTGCTCATCACTGTTCCTACGTTGGCGCGCGTTGGAGGGATTGTCTCAAGCGGACGACGTTCCAGCCGATGCCTCCGGCGCTGGTAACAAGAGAGCGCCGTGGGGTCCTCCACTACCCTGCCGCCCGACAAAGCGGCCCGGCGAGATGCCGAAGTCAACGGCCACGAAAGAGTCAGGAGGCTGGGCCGGCGCTCGCAGGTGAGCGAGATGAACCAGCGGTCGGCCCTTTGGTCACCGTAGCCGAGAGGAAGCGGGCCGTCTCGACAGCGAGTGGAGAGGAGCTTCTCGGTGTCTGCTCCGTTCCGGATGAGCCCGATGCGGAACAGCCGGACCCCGGTGGTGACAGGACCTCTTGGCCCACTCTGTCTTGAAGCTGGGCAAACCCACCGTCCCCGCCCGGGTGCCGCCCCCGGCAGCTGAGAGCCCTCCGGAGCCCGGGCCAGGACGTCGAGGCCTCAGCTGTAGGTCTCTTTGGAGTTCTCGTCCCACCGCGCCACGTCGCTCTTGGAGTTGTTCCACTCCTTCGCAGTGAGGACAGGGTCTAGGGGGGCCCGATGTTCGTTGCCGCCACAAAGGTGATTCTCGCCCAGCCCGACCGGGCTCACATCCACCGCAAGTTCGATGATGTCACCACACCTTGAGGTGGGCTTTCCCGAAGTGGCCAAGCTCCTCGAGGACGCCAAGACCAACCTGTTCGCCGTCTCGTCCTTCCTGATGGCTCACTGGACCAAAGATCCGGTCGGCGAACCCTTGGAGCGTGCCAACGCCGAGATCTAGCGTCGTACCCGGTCACCTGCGTCCCTCGGGTCGACCTGGGAGTGCTCTTCGGGACGTCTTCACCCGTTCGCTATGGCGCAGGAGAAGACAAGAGTGGGACGTCAGACTGATGACGGCGTTACGTACCAGGCGGTTCCACGGACCGGGCTTAGCTGTGTTGAGGACCTCCTCCCACCGGCCAGGTAGCTCCATCCGGGGCAAGGTGTAAGAGCGCGATCGCACGCTCGCGTTGAGCAGCAGAAGCAATGTTTCACCCGAAGCCGATCGGCCCCTGACGTCTACCTCATCGGCCGCCTGGCCGAGCATGAGCATCCCGATACTCCGTCTGCCCTTGTCGGACCAGTCCTCGTCGGTCATCTCGGAGCCGTCGGGCCTGATCCAGGTGACGTCCTTGGTCGTCATGCCCGCTGGCACTTCGCCTGTGAAGAAGCGACGGCGGCGAAGGATCGGGTTGGTCTGCATCACGGTTATGAGGTCGCGTACGAAGCTGTACATGTCCCAACCGGCTCCACCGATCTCCCAGTCGAACCAGCTGATCTCGTTATCCTGGCAATAGGCGTTGTTGTTGCCTTGTTGGCTGCGCCCGACCTCGTCGCCTCCGAGCAGCATCGGCACGCCCTGTGAGAAGAACAGCGTGGCGAGCATGTTGCGCTTCATGCGGTCCCGGGCGCGCTGGACGTGCACCGCGTCGCTCGGGCCCTCCACTCCGCAGTTCGAGCTGAAGTTGGCGTCCGAGCCGTCGCGGTTCTCCTCGCCGTTGGCCTCGTTGTGTTTGTTCTCGTAGCTGACGAGATCGGTCAAAGTGAAGCCGTCATGGCAAGTGACGAAGTTGATGCTCGCGTACGTGCGCCGGCCGGTCGGCGCGTAGATGTCGCTCGAGCCACTGAGCCTGGAGGCGAGCTCGGGCACAATTCCCTGGTCGCCATACCAAAAGCGCCGCACGCAGTCGCGGAAGGCCCCGTTCCATTCTGCCCAGCCGGTCGGGAAACGCCCCAACCGGTAGCCATCGGGACTCGCGTCCCATGGCTCTGCGATGAGCTTGACCTGCGACAGCACTGGATCTTGTTGGATGATCTCGAAGAAGGCACTCGAGTGCCCGGCTTCATATCCCCGGGCGAGAACCGGGGCTAGGTCGAAACGGAAACCGTCCACGTGCATGTCGGTGACCCAGTAGCGCAGACTGTCTGTAATCAGGCCGAGGTGCAGGATATTGAGGGTGTTGCCGGTGCCGGTGTAGTCCAGGTAGTAGCGAGGATCATCCTGCCTGAGCCTGTAGTAGAGCGCGTTGTCGACGCCCCGCAGCGACAAGGTGGGCCCGAGATGGTCGCCTTCACCGGTGTGGTTGTAGACCACGTCGAGGATCACCTCGAGACCTGCCCGGTGCAGCGTGCGTACCATCGACTTGAACTCGCCAACTTGTTGGCCGAGGCCCCCCGTCGCGTATCCGACGTGGGGCGCGAGGAAGGCAATCGAGTTGTAGCCCCAATAGTTTGTGAGCCCCCGCTCGATCAGTCGACGATCCGCCACGAACTGGTGGACCGGCATCAACTCGATCGCCGTCACGCCCAGGCCCAGCAGGTGGTCGACGACGGGATCTGACGCGATCCCGAGGTACGTCCCGCGAAGATGCTCGGGCACGTCGGGATGTCGGATTGTCATGCCGCGCACATGAGCCTCGTAGATGACTGTCTTGTTCCACGCAGTATTGGGGGAGCGGTCGTCCTGCCATGTGAAGGCCGGGTCCACCACGACGCTCTTGGGCATGGCACCGGCCGAGTCACGCGAGTCGAAGGAGAGGTCCCCTTCGATGTCGCCCACGATGTAGCCATAAAGCTCGTCGCTCCAACGGATCGTCCCGCTCACCGCTTTCGCGTACGGATCGATCAGGAGCTTGTTGGGGTTGAAGCGGTGTCCTCGCTCGGGCTCGTAAGGGCCGTGCACCCGGTATCCGTAGAGGTCTCCTGGGCGGACGTCGGGCAGGTAGGCGTGCCAGATGTTGTCGGTCTTCTCGTTCAAGTCGATCGTGGTCGAGGGACGGCTCGAGGTTTCCTCGTCGAACAGCAGCAGCTGGACTCCTTCCGCGTGCTCGCTGAAGAGGGCGAAGTTGACCCCTTCGCCGTCCCAGGTAGCACCGAGCGGGAGCGGACCGCCGGGCCAGACCCTCATCTCGCCCCTATTTTCGCACTGTCGAGCACCGGCCTGACCCTTGAGCGACCAAGCACGACTGAGCGCGCTCGACCGGCAAGCCGGCGGCGAGCGCGGGGGAGTCGGGCCCCAGAAGGTTGCCACAGCACCGCAGTTGCACCTGTCCGGGCCGTGGGCCACTTGATGATCCCGATCGTGCGCGCATCCGACTCGACGCGGGTGATCGAGTCGCTGAGACGCGCTCCGCCGACGACGTGAGGCACAGCCGCCCCAAGGCGAGGCTGCGCGGCCGGAGGGTGTTGATCGTGCACGGACTGGAGTGTGCCAGAACTGCGCGACGCAACAGGCCGTCGGGTCGAGTGTCGCGCTTTTCCGGCCTCCGGTCGCGTCTGGTCGGTCCCGCGAACACCGACGAGCAAGCAGAACGGTCTAGGTGTCGTCTTGCTCGATAGCAGTGGCGATGGCGCGTTCCCAGTGTGCGAGGAACGACGGGTAGTTCTCCTCGAACCGGTCGAGCTCGGCGTTTGCCTCGCTTCTCAGCGCAGTGAGGTCATAGCTGACAGTCGTCCCCGTCCCATTTGCAGAGGGATCGCAGCTCACCGTGACGAGCCCGCAGCTCACTTCTGGCGTTGTCACTGCGTACCCGATCGCGTGGCCGGGTTCGCGCCGAACCACTGTCCAGATCGATTCCCGGTCGCCGTGGGCGGTCCGAAAGACGCTTCCGAGTCCGGTCTCGTCTGGGCTCGGGCTCGGGAAGCTCGGATCCCAGCCGTGAGCCCAGGTCCGCTCTCCGCTCGGGGTGAACAGGAGGAAAGCCTGGTCTGGCGGAAGGTTGACCTCGATCCTGCCGGTCAGGCTCACCCGTGTACAGGGCCGGTGCTCATCGAAGGCGACTTCCTTCTCTCTTTCTTCACGCAGGTGGTGACTGTCGGCGGCCGTCAAGTCCAGGCCGTAGACGTCCTTGAGTCTCTCGACAATGGCGATGTCAGCGTCGTCGAAGGGCAGCTTCTGTTCGAACGCGTGAAGCACGATGCCTTCGAGCAGATCTCCGAGCGAGACGTCGAGATACTCGGCAAGTCCCTTCAGGACTTTCAACAGGCGACGCTCCATGCGGACACCCGACTGAACTCGCTCTATCGTTACCACGGTACAATGGTACCAGAACTCGGGTCACTATTCGGCTGGTGCCTCGGAGCCCGTGAGTGTCCGATGGTGTCCCCGGCTGGAGGTCCCGTCGGCCAGCCGATCGGCGCGGGTTCCAGCGACTGGGGCGACTCGACGGCCCCGGAGAAGCGGGCGAGGTGTCACCTGACCGCCGGGTGAGCCCTCCCACCGCGACGCCGACTGTGACTTGGAGACGGAAAGGATCTGGACGCCCGACTCCACCATCATTCAGGGACGGCGCCGGGAGCTGGTCGCGGGTCAACGGCGTCGGACTTGAGCGAGGCGGCAGAATCAGGCCTCGATGGGTCAGGCGCCGCCCGCCGTAAGAGGCCGGGCGAGTGATTCACGTTAGCGGACGACCGGCGGGCACTCGTCACGGTTCACAGTGGCTGCGCCGCGCCCTGATCGAATCGGCCCGGGCCACCGCACGCACCAAGAACAGCTACTACTCGGCCCAGTACGCGCGCATCGCTCGGCGACGAGGCGCGAACAAGGCCGCGGCCGCGGTCGCGAACTCGATGCTGTTCACGATCTGGCACCTGCTCTCCACGGGTGCCTTGTACGACGACCCCGGTGCCGACTACTTCGTGCGCCGTCACGATCCAGCCGTCGAGGCGAAGCGACTCGCACGGCGGATCGAGGCACTCGGTTTCGACGTCAGCCTCATCGAGAAGGCCGTAGTACCTCAACAAGCGACAACCTCAATCTTTCATCCGGACAGCACCCTCCCCGCGCGCGCCCAAGCTGGTGTGATGGGAAGGCATTTCCCCCTAGAGTCATGGGCACCGCGAGCGCGAAAGGAGATCTCCGCCCTGGCGGCCACCGACCAGTCACTTGCCATCACAGTTGCGCCCCGTGTGGGCGGCGAGATCATCCGGACTTTGCAACTCACCAAGGTCTATCCCGGGACAGATTTCGCGGCTGTGGACAGGCTGGATCTCACCGTGCATCCCCGCGAGATCTTCGGGCTTCTCGGTCCGAATGGCGCGGGAAAGACGACCACCGCCGGCATGTTGACGACCAGGGTCGTCCCGACGTCCGGCCAAGCCCACGTCGCCGGAGTCGACGTCATCGCCCACCCGGCGCGCGCGAAGCAGTTGATCGGCGTCGTATCACAACAGAACACCTTGGACCGCTCGCTTACCGTGTGGGAGAACCTCTACTTCCACGGCCTGCTGTTCGGTGTCCCCAAGCGCGAGGCGCGGCGGGTGACCGACGAGTTGCTCGAACAGTTCGTGCTGTCCAAGTGGGCCAAGGCGACAGTCCATGCCCTGTCAGGTGGAATGGCGCAGCGGCTCATGGTCGCTCGGGCGATTTTTCACCGTCCTGCCGTTCTGTTCATGGACGAACCGACTGCCGGGCTCGACCCCCAGAGCCGGCTGGCATTGTGGGAGATCCTCGGCAAACTGAACCAACAGGGCCAGACCATCTTGTTGACTACGCACTACATGGAAGAGGCGGACCAACTCTGTGATCGCGTCGCCATCATGGACCACGGCCAGATCCTTGCCCTAGACACGCCAGCCAACCTCAAGCAGAGCATCGACGCCGACACGGTATTGACCGTGCGGACATCGAGCCGCACCGAAGAGCTCGCGAAACTGCTCAAGTCGCAGGTGGAGGGAGCCGTCCGCACGCGCCTCATCGACGGTGGGGTCGAGTTGTTCGTCCGCAACCCCGGCCACGGGCTGCTGCCACGGGTCGTGAACGTGGCCGAGGATGCCGGCATCGTGGTGAACGACCTCTCGGTCTCGGAGACGACGCTCGAGACGGTCTTCATCTCGCTGACCGGCAAGGAGCTACGCGACTGATGACGACAACCGCGAGCTCCCCCGACAAGGACGCCGTTGCGCCCACTGCCGAGCAGATTGCAGCGGCCGACGCAGCGACGACCGCCGGACTGGTCGCCTACCGCCAGGAGATCGGCCTCGGCGCAGTTCGTTCGACCTTCGCCGCCAGCCGGAGCGCGCTCGGAGCGCTCATGCGGCGCGACGTCGTCGTGCTGCGCAAGGACATCGTGATCTTCTGCCTTCGCACCGTGATCCAGCCGTTCCTTCTCGTGTTCGTCTTCCTCTATGTCTTCCCCACCATCGGTCAGGGCGTCGGCAGCTCCGGCCACGGACACGCTGCCACCATCGCCGAGTCCGCTTTCGCGACCGTGCTCGTGCCCGGTGTGGTCGCGATCTCGATCATGTTCCAGGGCGTGCAAGCCGTGGCGCTGACAATGTCGCAGGAATTCGGCTTCACCCGGGAGATCGAGGACCGCGTGCAGGCGCCGTGCCCGATCTGGCTCGTCGCCATAGCCAAGGTGCTGTCCGCGGCCTGCCAGGGCCTGCTGTCCGCGCTCCTGGTCTTCCCGATCGCGGCTGTCGTGCACGCCCCTGGCGTTGCGGCGCACCTCAGCTTCCACTGGTGGATCCTCGTGACGCTGATCCCTCTCGCCTGCTTGGCGATGTCGTCGCTCGGCCTGCTCCTCGGCACGGCCTTCCAGCCCCGAAACATCGGGCTCATGTTCGGCTTCATCGTGCTGCCGATCACGTTCCTCGGTGGCACGTACTACCAGTGGACCAAGCTGTCGCCGGTGCATGTCGGCAGTTTCCACTGGCTGCAGATCCTCGTGCTCGTCAATCCGCTCATCTACGTGACCGAAGGAATGCGTGCCGCGCTGACCGATTCCTCGCACATGCACCTGTATGTGGTCTACCCGCTGCTGTCGATCTTCTTCGTCGTGTTCTTGTCGCTCGGCCTGCGGAACTTCCGACGACGCGTTCTTGCCTGAGGCGGCCCGCCGCGAATGTTGGCTCTGGGCATTTCGGTAGGCGAGGCCAGGTATGAAGCTGCTACCGCAGGGTCAAGTCAAATTCCTCGATGGAGACAAGTTCTCGACTCGGTCGCGCAGGCCTTGTCAGTGGAGATGCTTCTGCCAGTCAGGCGGCACACGGCCGGCCGGACCGGGGACCGGTTGGCTGAGTGGGTGGTGCTCAGGTGCGGCTAGGGCGGGCCCGTCCCGGAACTGCTCGCTTTCGTAGTCCCAGAACCAGTCCTCCCCAGGCTCGAAACTTCGGATGACGGTGTGGGCAGAGTCCTGGGCGTGCTTTGTGGCGTGCTGGCTCGGGGAAGAGTCACAACAGCCGATGTGACCACATTCGGTGCAACGTCGCAGATGGAGCCACCAGCCGTCACTGGCCAGGCACTCGGCGCAACCGGTGCCGCTAGGCAGCGCCGCCAGGTTGATGCGGGCGTCAGACATGGCTCAAGCTTATGGTCGAGTCGTCCTCTTCCGGACCGAGGTGCTCTGGCGAACTACGACTCGACGCGGTTCGGCTCGCGGCGACCAAGGTGCGGAGTCTCCCCTCGGATGTCGTCGTTGAACCCAAGGTCGATGAGCGTCGGCTGTGCCGACTCGCGTAGTGTTCGCCTTCATGGGATCCCAGATCGGCGCCTCGAGGTCGACTGGCTCCTGCGGCGGCCGGCGGAACATCGGTCTGCACTTGATCGCGACGCTCTCGCGCGTCGGTTGTCCCACGATGACGCCCCGGCCTTGGCGGGCGCCTGCGGACACGCCCACCAATAGGAGGTTTTCTTCGTGAGAGTCGTCTTCATCGGAGCGGGAAGTGTCGTGTTCACGAGGAACCTCACGCGGGACATCCTCACCTTCCCGGAGCTTCAAGACAGCGAGATCGTTCTGATGGACATCGACCCCGAGAAGCTCTCTCGTGCCGAGAGGCTCGTGAGCCGGATGGCCGAGACGGCCAAGTCACCGGTCAGGGTCATCGCCACCACCGATCGTCGTCAGGCCCTGGAAGGGGCCGATTACGTCGTCGTCACGATCCAGGTAGGTGGGAAAAGCCAGTGGGAGACGGACATAGGCATCCCGGAACGCTACGGGGTGGGACAGTGCGTAGGTGACACCATCGGGCCCGGTGGGATCTTCCGTGGCCTGCGCCACCTAGCGGTCTTCGACGGCCTCATGAAGGACATGGCGGATCTGTGCCCGGGGGCACTCGTCCTGCAGTACTCGAACCCGATGGCCATCCTCACCTGGTGCACAGCCCTGTCGGGACTGCGGGTCGTGGGCCTTTGCCACAGCGTCCAGCAGACGGCCCGCCTGTTAGCCGGCTACTGCGATGTCCCCTCTGAGGAGCTCAGCTACTGGGTCGCGGGGATCAACCACCAGGCCTGGTTCCTCACCCTCGAGCACGATGGCCGGGACCTCTACCCCCGCCTGCGCTCACACCTCGACAACCCCGGGACGCTCGCGCTCGAGCCCGTGCGTTTCGAGCTGATGCGCCGCTTCGGCTACTTCGTGACCGAGTCGAGCGGCCATGCCTCCGAGTACCTCCCCTATTTCCGCAAGCGGCCCGAGCTGCTGGCCTCTTTGGTGGAGACCTTCGAGTCGGCAGGGTCCGACTACTCGGCCTGGTTCGGCTACGGCAAGACGGGCGGCTGTGCCGCCAGCATGCGACTGACCGAGTCCGCCTACGAACAAGAGGTCGCCCGCCAGATCGCCGGCACCGAGCCCGTCGAGCTCCGGCGTTCGGACGAGTACGGCGCCCTCATAATCCATGCGGCAGAGACAGGCACCCCCCTTCGCATCAACGGCAACGTGCTCAACGACGACCTCATCACCAACCTGCCTACTGGGGTATGTGTCGAGGTCCCGTGCCTCGTGGACCGTGCAGGAATTCACCCTTGTGCGGTGGGAGCCCTCCCACCTCAGCTGGCCTCGCTGAACCGGAGCAACATCGCCGTGCAGGAGCTTGTCGTAAAGGGGCATCTCGAACGGGACAAGGAGGCCATCTACCAGGCGATGGCACTCGATCCCTTGACAGCTGCGGTCTGTTCTCTGGACGAGATCTGGAAGCTGACCGACGACATGTTCGCTGCGAACGAACCCTGGCTGACCCAGTTCGCCTAGGTGCCCTGACGTCCTGCGCCGGCCGCAGGTTCCAGGGGCTCGGCGGAAGGCACTGCGGACCGAGGTGAGACCGGTGGAGATGAAATTGCTGGGCCTCGAGTCTTCTGGCCGGGTGGCTGCCAGAAAGACACGAGGTGTTTTCCGCCTAACCGCCCTTTGTACAAAGCAGCGTTTCGGGCCTACGCGGTGCCTCGAACGCCATTCGGCGCAAACGAGTGCTCGTGGTTATAGGTTCAAGGAACATGAATCCCGACGCACTTAGACCCGACGACACCGGCGAAGCCGCAGCGCTGGCCGCCAACGCCTACGGCTACTACGACGCCAGCGTGCGGGAGTACGTGATAACACGCCCGGACACGCCTACGCCCTGGATCAACTACCTGGGACAGGGACGCTACGGCGGCATCATCTCCAATACCGCCGGCGGCTTCTCATTTGACCGCGACCCTCGCGACCGCAGGGTGAGCCGCTATCGCTACAACTCCCTGCCGCCCGACCAGCCCGGCCGTTACGTCTATCTCCGCCGGAAGGACACCGGTGAGTACTGGGGCGCGACCTGGCAGCCGGTGCGGGCCTCTTTGGACAGCTACGAGTGCCGACACGGCGCCGGCTACACCAAGATCAGGACCGAGCGGCAAGGCACCTTGGCCGAGGTGCTGTACTTCGTGCCTCCGACTCCGTCTGACGACCCGTGTCCCGCGGAACTCTGGGTGCTCCGGCTGGCAAACAAGTCGCAGAGCACACAGGTGATCCAGGTCTTCAGCTACGTGGAGCTGAGCTTCAAAGACGCCTCGAGCGATCTGAACAACCTTGACTGGAGCCAGCACATAGTGAGCTCTCGATATGACGAGGGCAGCCATGCAATCGTGACCGGGACCAGGTTCTCCCCGACCAGGCAGTTCTTCGCCTCGGACCGTCCGCCGCTCGGCTACGACAGCGACCGGGAGGCCTTCGTCGGGCGGTGTCGGGGGCTCGAGGCGCCGGCAGCTGTGGTCGCCGGGACTCCGAGTCGAAGCGAGGCTCCTCGTGGCAACAATATCGGGTCGCTCTACCATGAGATCTCCCTGGAACCCGGGACAGAAGCCAGCATCGTCTACGTGCTCGGGATCACCGATGCTCCCGGTGAGATCAGCACAGTCACGCGTCGCTATCGTGACCCGGCTGCTGTGGGGCACGCTTTCGAGGCCCTCAGCTCTGACTGGGAAACCTATTTCGAGGCTTTCAGCGCGCAGACCCCGGACGCTGACACCAACGCGATGCTCAACTGTTGGAGCCCACTGCAGTGCCGCACCGCCTTGTACTGGTCGCGTTTCGTGTCGGGCTATGAGACCGGACTTGGACGTGGGATAGGCACCCGCGACACCGCCCAGGACGTTCTGGGGGTGGTCCCTGCCGCCCCGGGTGAAGTTGCCTCCCGCCTGGAGAGGCTGTGGGGTGTGCAATTCGCAGACGGCCACACTTGGCACCAGTTCTTTCCGCTCAGTGGCCAAGGTGGCCCAGGCCTCGCCGCGGAACGGCCCACTTGGCCCCAGTGGTTCTGCGACGACCACCTGTGGCTCGTCATAGCCACTTGTGCGTACCTGGCGGAGACCGGCAATTACGGCTACCTGCAACGGAGGGTTCCTTATGCGCGAGATGAGGCGGTCGGCTCGCCACTGACCCGACGAAATGGCACCCAAGCGGACCAGGCGGCGACGGACGACACGATCTGGGGGCACATGATGGCCGGGTTGGAATTCACCCTTGCCAATCGCGGCCCGCACGGTCTGCCGAGGCCCGGCTTCTCCGATTGGGACGACACATTGAACGTCGATCACGGCTCGGGCTTGGCGGAGAGCGTCTGGTGCGGCATGCAATTCTGCCGGGCGGTCTTGGACTTGGCGGACCTCGTGGATCACCTCGGAACTGAGGAGGAAGCGGCGCGCTTTCGGCGCATGCATGACGAGATGGCGCAAGCGATCAACTCCAGTGCCTGGGACGGGTCGTGGTACGGACGCTCCTTCGACGACGAGGGCAAACTCCTTGGGGTGTCTTCGGAGGATCGGCACCGGATCAACTTGATCCCACAGAGCTGGTGTGTGATCGGCGAAGTTGCCCCGCTCGAGCGAGCGATGCTCGCCATGGCCTCTGCTCACGACCTCTTGGGTACGCCCTACGGACCCAGTTTGATGTGGCCGCCGTACGACGGAGGCGACCCGCGCGTGAACGGGACGAGCACCTTCCCGCCGGGAGCGAAGGAAAATGGCGGGATCTTCTGCCACGCTGCAGCCTGGTCCGTCGTCGCAGCTGCCCGAATGGGTGACGGGGACCGCGCGTACGAGTACTACCGCCAGCTCCTCCCGCTGTCGCGGCCCGATGTCGAGCGGTCGGCGGTGGAGCCCTACGTCTACTGCCAGAATATCTGCGGGCCTGCTCATCCCCAGTATGGGCTGGGGCGCAACGCCTGGCTCACCGGCGCTGCGTCGTGGATGTACGTGGCCGTCACCCAGTGGATCCTCGGAATAAGACCCACTCACGCCGGGCTCCGTATAGCGCCGGCGATTCCCTCCGCTTGGCCCGGGTTCTCCGCGAAGCGCCTGTTCCGCGGCGCTTGGTACGACATCACCGTCACGCGCCGCGGTCGGGGAAGTGGCGTATCGCTCACAGTGGACGGCAGGCCGGTCCCAGGAGACGTGGTGGCGCTGGCGGGCCCAGGGATCTCGCAGGTCGTAGTGCGTGTCACATTGGGCGACTAGCACCTGCGATCTTCCACCAGGCGGTCGCGACTTCGGCACGCCAGTTCTCCCCGGATCCTCGCCGGCGGTTTCCGAGGTACCTTGGCTCACAGGTTCGAGACAGCCCTGCGGGGAGTCGAGCAGCAACGTGTCGTCCGCCTGACGGTTATCGTCTCCGGTTGTCAAACGAACCGGCGTGCCGGTCGTCGCCAGACAGAAACGGAAACAGCCCATCGTGACGCCCTACCTCCCTGTCCAGAACCGCTATGAGTCGATGACCTACCGCCGTTGCGGGCACAGCGGCCTGCTGCTGCCCGCGGTGTCGCTCGGGCTCTGGCAGAACTTCGGCGACGAACGGCCGCTCGACACTCAGCGCGCCATCTTGCGCCGGGCCTTCGACCTAGGGATCACCCACTTCGATCTGGCGAACAACTATGGGCCGCCGTATGGCAGCGCCGAGTCGAATTTCGGTCGGATCCTCCGCTCCGACTTCCGAGACCACCGCGACGAGCTCGTGATCTCGACAAAGGCCGGTTGGGACATGTGGCCGGGCCCGTACGGAGATCTCGGTTCCCGCAAGTACCTGCTGGCGAGCTTGGACCAGAGCCTCAAGCGGATTGGCGTCGACTACGTCGACATCTTCTACCACCATCGGTTCGACCCCGAGACCCCCCTCGAGGAGAGCATCGGCGCGCTCCATTCGGCGGTCCAACAGGGCAAGGCCCTCTACATCGGGATCTCGTCCTACTCCGGTCGACGCACGGCGGAGGCCATTGCCATCCTCAACCGGCTCGGCACCCCTCTGCTCATCCACCAGCCGTCGTACTCGATGCTGAACCGATGGGTCGAAGGAGAGCTTCTCGACGTGCTTGGCAATCAAGGTGTCGGGTGCATCGCCTTCTCCGCGCTGGCCCAGGGCCTGCTCACCGACCGGTACCTCAACGGGGTCCCCGAAGGGTCGCGCGCGGCGAGGAATGGTTCGTTGTCACAAGAGATGCTCAACGACGACAACCTGGCCCGCGTGCGTGCCCTGCACGCCATCGCGCAGCGACGAGGGCAGAGCTTGGCTCAGATGGCCGTCGCATGGGTGCTGCGCGATGCGCGGGTCACCTCGGTCCTGATCGGGGCCAGCAGCGTGAATCAGCTGGAGCAGAACGTCGCGGCGCTTGACCACCTCGGCTTCTCCGCAGACGAGCTCGCCGAGATCGACAGGCACGCCGTCGAAGGCGGCATCGACCTATGGCGCACTCCCGCCACGAGCTGAGGCGCGTGGCGAAGCTCGCAGGCAGGATTGCCGACACGGTGCTCCCGGAGGCACCTGATCGCGTGACCACTCGCTGCGAATGAGACGGACATTTCGCGTCGTTGATCGGAGCTTTCGCAGGCGTGGCTACAAGCCCAGCCAGCAACGAGCGCGTAGCGATGTTCGACATCGCAGGCCGGTCGTCACAGGCTCGAGCGGCTGTTATCGCATATCGGCGTAGCGTTCGATCTCGGTGATCAGCTCGTCCTTGGCTCGAGATGGCAACCATGAGATCTCGATCGCGTTGCGTTCCAGCTGCACAAGCTCGGCAGGGCCTAGGTCTGCCGCCTCCTGTAAGGCGACAAGATTGTCGGTCACATAGGCACCGAAGTACGCCGGATCGTCCGAGTTCACCGTGACCCGAAGGCCGAATTCGAGCAGCCGCTTGATCTCGGCTGCCTTGAGGTCGCCGGTCACCCACCGGTTGGATATCGGGCACGTAGTGAGCCCGAGGCCCCGGCGCCCGACTTCCATGGTGAGCTCCTCGCTCTCGAGGACGTTCACCCCGTGGTCGATCCGGTCGACTCCGATGACATCGAGACACTGGCGAATGTGCTCGACGGTGTTGTTCTGGTCCACGTCGCAGTGCATGGTGATCTGGTAGCCCTCCGACCGGGCGCGTGCGAACACCTCGGCGAACTTGGTCGGGGGGTTGTCCCGCTCGTCGGAGTCCAAACCGACGCCGACGATCCACTCCCGGTAGGGAAGTGACTGCACCAAGGTCGCCATCGCGTATTCAGCCGGGTAATCGCGCAAGAAGCACATGATCAGCTCGGCGCGAACGCCCAGCTGTTGTCGAGCATCGACGATCGCCCGCCGCAGGCCGCCGACGATCCTGCCGAACGCGACGCCGCGGGAGGTATGTGCCTGGGGATCGAAGAACATCTCCACGTAGCGGACGTTCTCGTCGTTTGCCCGCCGGAGGTACGCCCAGGCCAGATCGTAGAAGTCGTCTGCTGTGACGAGCACCTCCATTCCCTCGTAGTAGCTGACCAGGAAGGAGGTCAGGTCATTGAAGCGGTAAGACGCGCGCAGCTCGGCGACATCGGCGTAGGCGAGCTGGGTTCGGTTGCGCTGTGCGAGCGCGAACCTCAGCTCGGGTTCGAGGGACCCTTCGATGTGCAGGTGCAACTCGATCTTGGGCAGGCCACGTATGAAGGCAGCTATATCGCTCATGGGCTTACCGTAATCGCGCGAGGTATCTCCACGTCGGACTGCACCGGCCGGACGTGAGGCACCGCAGCGCTGGGCCGGCCTGCCCCGATCGCTCTCGTACGTGGCCGTCGCAGGATGTGTCCGGGCATCCCAATGCTTGTGACCGACCGGATGAAGGCGTCGTCGGAAACAGGGCCGCCGGATCGGTCCGGGACAATAAGCGGCCCAGGGTTGTCGAGAGCGCGACCGAGGCCTTTGGCACGGGCTTCGTTCGTGTGTGGTTGGTGACCGCACCAACACATGCCTGTGACCGCACCGACACATACCTGTCGGCGGTCGCGCCATCGTGCGGTTGTCACCGCGCCCGCTCTGGCCGCTACGCGGACCCCTATCGGCTCCGCGCCCGATCCGAGCTCATCCGCCTGGTTGAGACCAGCCCGTGGCTGAGCGTTCGGGCGATTGGCTCTTCAACTGGCGCTGACGGCGCTCTCATCCGCCCGCCATCGCACCGATGACGAAGAAGGGTTCAGCCCCTGTAACGACAGCGGTCGGCAGCGGTGCGTCCGGGGACTCGTGTGACAGGTCTTGCTCACACGCGAAAAAGCGCACGAACGCTCGCCGCTTCAGGGAAACGGGGTCGCGGATTGTGCCCTGAAGAACCGGAAGGCGGGACTCGAGCGCGTCGATCAGCGATCGCTGCGTCGCCAGGCCGTTGATCTCGAGCTCGACTTCCAGACCGACACCGGCGAGGGTCCGCAGGTGCGCCGGAAGGACAACCCGGATCACGGCAAGGTCTGGACTTCCACCGACAGAACCGCCGGCAAGTCCCTGACGATGGGCGCCCAGCTGTCCCCGGAGTTGGCCGAGGCATAAACCTGACCGCCGGTAGTGCCGAAATAGATGCCGCAATCATCCATCGAGTCGACCGCCATGGCGTCGCGGAGCACGTTCACGTAGCAGTTCCGCTGTGGGAGGCCTTCAGTGAGTGGCTCCCACTCGTTGCCGCCTGTCCGGCTGCGGTAGACACGCAGCTTCCCGTCAGGCGGGAAATGCTCCGAGTCGCTCTTGATGGGGACGACGTAGACGGTCTCGGGCTCGTGGGCGTGGACGTCGATGGCGAAGCCGAAGTCAGTCGGGAGGTTTCCGCTCACCTCTTGCCAGGACTCGCCGGCGTCGTCGGTACGCATGACGTCCCAGTGTTTTTGCATATAGAGCACCTGCGGGCGCGAGGGGTGAATGGCGAGGTGGTGAACGCAGTGGCCGACCTCCGCGTCCTCGTCAGGTATGGACCCGGAAACTAGCCCCCGGTTCTTCGGGTGCCAGGTGACACCGCCATCGTCGGTGCGGAACACGCCTGCTGCAGATATCGCCACAAAGACGCGATTCGGATCGGTCGGATCCACGATGATCGTGTGCAGGCACATCCCACCGGCGCCGGGCTGCCACGATTGCCCCGAGTCGTGGCCGCGGAGTCCCGCCAGCTCCCGCCAGTTCTCGCCGCCGTCGGTCGAACTGAAGATGCCCGCGTCCTCGACGCCGGCAAGGATCGTGTCCGGATCGTTCAGCGACGGTTCAAGGTGCCAGACCCGTGCGAACTCCCACGGGTGCGGTGTGCCGTCGTACCACTGGTGGGTGCCGGGCACGCCTTCGTACTGGAACTGGTTGCCCACCGGCTCCCAAGTGGTTCCGCCGTCGTCGGAGCGTTGGATCAACTGCCCGAACCATCCCGTTGACTGCGACGCGAAGATCCGGTTGCGGTCAACAGGAGAACCCTTGACGTGATAGATCTCCCAGCCACCGAAAAAGGGTCCCTTTATGTCCCAGACCTCGCGCTTTCCGTCAGAGGTCAGGACGAACGCGCCCTTTCGCGTACCGACCAGCACTCGTACACCGCTCATCTGTGCTCCTTTCCGATTACAACAGAGCGCTTCGCCGGTCCCAAACAGGACCGTGGGCAAGGCTCTTCATCTGTTGACAGGAGTAGGCGACTGCACTGCCAGGACTTCATCGCGACAGCGGGAGCGCCAAGGCCATCGCGCCTATTCCCGGGTAAGACGAAAGTATGGACACCAGATGAAGTTCCCCCTTCAACTCCGGTCGGGCAGGCCGGATGAGCTGCGCAGCCTAACGCCCTCGCCGAGCACCCCGGCTTCCCCGAGACGATTGTAGGCACGTGGCTTGTGGCAAGCCACCCTCGCGTGCAGGCTCTTGGTTTTGAGCCGAGCCCCGTCGCTCACCTGGGGGCGTATCGTGCGATGCGCCCCACTTGGTCACGACCCGATGTCCTCCCCGAGGTACGCCATTCGCACACGGTCGTCGCGCAAGAGAACCGAGGCGGTGTCCGCCAGCACGATCCTCCCGGTCTCGAGCACATAGCCGCGGTCGGCCAACTGGAGTGCCTTGGCTGCGTTCTGCTCGACCAAAAGGACCGTGACACCCTGCTCCCGGATCGTCTTGATGATCTCGAAGATCGTCTGGACAAACAGCGGGCCGAGTCCCATCGAAGGCTCGTCCAAGAGCAGAAGCCGGGGCTCAGCCATAAGTGCGCGGCCGATGGCGAGCATCTGCTGCTCTCCGCCGGAGAGGTTGCCACCCTGCTGCTTTCGGCGCTCCTTGATTATGGGGAACAGCTCGAAGACCTGGTCCATCTTGGCGGCCTGGCCGTGAGGCTTGTTGTAGGCACCGATCTCGAGATTCTCGAGGACGGTCATCTGCGGGAAGATCCGGCGCCCTTCTGGCACGTGACTGATCCCGAGCTCGACGGTCTTGTGTGCCGCGAGGCGCGAGATGTCGACACCGTCGAAGTAGACCGTGCCCAGCGATGCGTGGTGCAGCCCCGAGATCATCCGCAGAGTGGTGGTCTTGCCAGCACCGTTCGCGCCGAGAAGGGTTACGATCTCACCCTGCTCGACACTGATGGTGAAGTCGTGCAGAGCCGGAACTGTGCCATAACGGACCTCCGCGCCACTTACCTCCAGAAGGGCCATCAGAGCGCCTCCGTCCCGTTGTCCTCGTCGCTGTCGGGCGCGCCCAGGTAGGCATTGATGACGACTGTGTTCCTTTGGATCTCGGCCGGGGAGCCTTGTGCGATCACCTGGCCGAAGTTCAGCACGATGATCCTCTCCGCAACCGACATCACGAGCTTCATGTCGTGCTCGATCAACAGCACGGTCACACCCAACTGGGTGCGCACGTTACGGATGAGCTCCGCGAGCTCGACCTTCTCAGCCGGGTTGGTCCCCGCGGCGGGCTCGTCCAGCAGCAGCACCTCGGGGTTGGTCCCGAGTGCCCTCGCGATCTCGAGGCGCCGCCGGTCTCCGTAGGGCAGCGAGCTCGAGATCTCGTTCGCCCTTTTCGTCAGTCCGACGAACTTCAGGAGCTCGAGTGTCTTGAGGTCGCTCTCGTGCTCCTCGCGTCGAGTCCGCGGCAAGCGGAGCATGGCGCCGATGGCGCCTGTGTGCTGTTTGGACTCGACCCCGATCTTCACGTTCTCGAAGGTCGTCAACGCACTGAACATCCGCGAGGTCTGGAAGGTCCTCGCCACCCCGAGCCTGTTCACCTTGTAGGGCTTGCGACCGACGACGCTGACCGCGTGCCCGTGCTCGGGAGTGAAGATTATCGAGCCCTCTTGGGGCGTGTAGACGCCGGTCAGGCAGTTGAACAGAGAGGTCTTCCCGGCACCGTTCGGACCGATGATCGACAGGATCTCGCCACGGTTCAGGCTCAGTGACACGTCGCTCAGGCTCGTGACACCCCCGAAGCGCAGGGTCACGTGCTGGACCGAGAACACGACGTCGTCGGTAGTTGCCGGGGCGATCCCTGGCGTCGCGTCGGTCATTCCGTCTCCGGACCTATGTAGCCGGGCTCGTCGAGCGACAGCCGGCCGTACGATGACGGCAGCGTCTCTCCCATGGACGTGCTCCGCACCGGCCCGCCCGGGCTCTCGCTGTGACCGACGCCCTCCTCGGTGAGCAGGATCTCCCTGCGCCTGCGGCGTGAGGGGACGATGCCCTGTGGCCGGAAGATCATCATTAGCACTAAGAGCGCCCCCAGGTAGATGAACTCGTCCTGGAACTGGTAGTCCTGGAACGAGTGGACCTGGAGGTACTGGGGGAGCCACTGGATCAAGGAGGCACCGATCACCGCGCCCGCGATCGAGCCCATGCCACCGAAGATCACAAAGACGAGGACCAGGATCGACGTCTGGACGATGAAGTCGTTCGGTACGAGACTCTGCACTTGGCTTGCGAAGAAGACTCCGGCGAACCCGGAGGTCGAGGCCCCGATGGCGAATGCCATGACCTTGTACTTGAGCGAGTTGATGCCGACCGAGTCAGCCGCGACCTCATCTTCGCGGATCGCTGTCCAGGACCGCCCCACTCGGGACTGTTCGAGGAAGCTGAACCCGACCATGAACACGACCGCAACTCCGAGTATCAGGTAGTAGTAGGGAAGTACCGTTCCGGTCCAGCCATAGTTCACCCCTAAGAGGTGAACCGAGAACTGCGGGATGACGCCCGGGGTCCCCGCCGGTCCGCCGGTCACCCCATGGAGATTGTTCGCGACGATCTCGATGATCTCCCCGAATCCCAGGGTCACGATCGCGAGATAGTCACCGCGCAGCCGCAGCGTCGGAGTCCCGATCAGCACCCCTGTCAGCATCGCGGCCACGATGGCGAAGGGGATGATCCAGAACGGATTGAGGATGAAAGGCGGTTGGATGGGCAACGCGCCAGTGAAGTACGCCGTCGTGTACGACCCGATCGCCCAGAATGCGATGTAGCCGAGGTCGAGCAGGCCGGCGAAGCCGACGACCACGTTGAGGCCCATGGAGAGCAGCACATAGATCGCGACCTGGGTCGTGAGTATCGACTGGATGCCCGGGTCCATGTGCAAGGGCCACTGGATCGCCACGAGCAGCGCCGCGATCGTGATCGCGGTCTTGCCGTATGCGAATTTCGTTTGTTTCGTGATCCCGGCGAATTCGAACCGGTTGCCCTGCTTGGAAGCTGACCCGGAAAGGGCGCGGACGAGGTCCACCGCGACCGCCACGAGGACATAGACGACCACGACGGCGCCGATGGCCATCACGACGAGCCCGGCGGTGCGGCTGTGAGGAAGCACATGGACCGAGGCGAACCAGTGCGCGACCGAATGCGGCGTCGATGCTCGCCATGCGCTCCAAGTGGTCCACATCAGCCACCCGTAGACCAAGAGGACGACTCCGCCAAGCCTGAAGAGCCGGCGCCCACGCTGGGTGTCGACATGCCTGTGGACAAAGGCGAGGCCGAAGAGCAGGCCTTCGAGCGCGGCAAGACCGAGCGCGAGCCACAGCAAGAGAAGACCGAGCGTCCGGCTGTGCGGCACCGCCCCGATCGTGTTGAGGTACTTCGAGACAGGGTTGTGCATCCACGCGAGTACCCCATAAAGGGCGAGGAGCGCGTAGCCTCCCAGCCTCGCGATCCGCAGCGACTGTGACTCGAACAGGTAGACGACCAGTTCCATCGCCGCGAACGCACATCCGACCTCGATGCAGACGCCGGGCTTCCAGGTGTCCTTCGGCGAGATCCACGAAACCCATATGAATCCGATTGCGACGATCGCCGCATAGAGGGCGAGCCGCATCGTGCGCTGTGCAGTCACACGCACGATCTCGGAGCGGACGCGGCTGACGGCCGAAGTCGTCGGGCCGCCGAAGCCCTGCGAGATCGAGACGACGGCGAAGATCACGCCACCCGCGCCGAGGAACCAGAACAGTCTCGGGAACTGCAGCGAACCGGTGAACCCTGAGGTCGGTGCGGCGTTGGTTCCTGGCGGTCCGGTCACGATCGCGAGGATCACAGCTGCCAGCAGGCAAATGCCGAGACGCCGCGCGGCCGCAGTTGCCATGAGTCGCGAAAGCTGCTTGGAGACCTGAGCCCGCCTCGGTTCGTTGAGGGGTCTCGCGCCCGAGCGCGCCTCGGTGTGAAGGCCAGTCGGCGTCATGCCTCCCTCCCAAGCCGCTCTCCCAAGATGCCAGTCGGGCGGAAGAGAAGGAGCATTACGAGCACGCCGAATGCGACGACATCCTGCCATTCTGCAGACATCCAGCGCAGCGGCACGCTCTCGAACACCCCGAGCAGTAGCCCGCCGATCATGGCGCCCCGGATGTTGCCGATGCCACCGAGGACCGCGGCGGTGAAGGCCTTCAGGCCTGGCACAAAGCCCATCGTGTAGATGACCCCGAACTGCAGACCGAACAGGAATCCGGCCGCACCGCCCATGAGCCCGCCGAGAACGAAGGTGAGCGCGATCGTCCTGTCGATGTGCACGCCCATGAGACTCGCGGTCTCGGCGTCCTGCGCGACCGCACGGATGCCCTTGCCGAGCTTTGTCCGGTTCACGACCGCGTCGAGCACGATCAAAAGGACTACAGCGGTGACCATGGTCAGGACCCAGTCGGACTGGACACCGACGCCGCAGAGGGAGAAAGCATTGCCCTGGACCACAGCCGGCGTCTGGATGAAAGCCGTGTAGCGCCCAAATTCCTTGCCGGCGATGTTGTAGAGAAAGTACGACGCACCGATGGCACTGATCAGGTACGTGAGCCTCGGGGCGTTGCGCTTGCGCAAGGGTCGGTACGCGACCCGCTCGAGCACGAATGCGGTTGCGCCACCCGCGAGGGCGCCCGCGACGATTCCGATGAGCATGAAACCGATCGCCCAGAACCCAGCTGGACTCGAGGTTCCTAGCACCGCCCTCATGGCGAACAGGCCGCCGAACCCACCGGCCATCACGACCTCGGAGTGAGCGAAGTTGATCAGCCTGAGCACGCCGTAGACCAGCGTGTACCCGAGAGCGATGAGCGCGTAAAGAAACCCGTTAGCGAGACCGCCAACCACGAGCGAGACCCATATGTTGTTGTTTGCTATGAACCCCGGGCAATGCATGCGTCCGATTCACTCCCCTCGGCCTTGCGCAGCAGATTACTAACTTGTGGCGAAAGGGCCAGATGACGAAAAAGCCGGGCACTCCGCGAAGCGGAATGCCCGGCTCGTTCTCACGATGTCGAGTGGTGCTACTCGAGCCCGATCTGCACCAGGCTGCCGTGCTGCACTTGGTTCGCGTAGATCGCGTCGCCCTTGATGTTCCCGTTGGACGTGAAGGAAATCGTCTTGGTAAGGCCGACGTAGCTGATCTTGTGCAGGCCAGCGACCACCGCCTTGCGGGTGATGGCCATCGTGCCGGTCTTGCCGGAGGAGAGGATCTTGAGCTCGTCGATGACGGTGTTTGCCGCATCGAAGGCCTCAGCTGAGTAGATAGCGGGGGCGAAGTGAGCGAGCTTCTTGAACCCTGCGGCGAAAGTGTTGTCAGCGGCCGTCTTGCCGATGACAGCGCAGGCACAGCTGGCATAGACGCCGTTGGCAGCGGTGGGAGGGTTGGTGCCGGCGATGAGCGAGATGCTGTCGCTACCGTCGCCGCTCATCACCTTGCCCGTGTAGCCCGCCTTGTGCAACGCGCTGACCAGGAGGCCAAGGTCGCAGTAGTAGCCGCCGTAGAAGAGCATCTGCGGATCGGCCTTCACGACAACAGCCGCGTCATCGGGGTACTGGGTCGGACTTGCGGTCCCGTCGCTGCACTGAGTGGTGCCCGGGAACGACCCGGTCGTCACCTTCGCGCCGTCCTTCTTCGCCTGGGAGGCGAAGGCGCCGGCAAGCCCCACACCGTAGGTGCTGGCGTCGTCGACGACGTACAGCTTCTTGTCCTTGAGCGTGTTGACCACCCAGTTGGCGTCAGCCGGTCCCTGGACTGAGTCGTCCGCCACGACCCGGAAGAAGTTCTTCCATCCGTAGGTTGCTAGGGCCGGCAGGGTCGCCGACGGGCTCACAGTCGCAACGCTGTGCGTGCTGAAGGTCGGCTCGGCAGCCTTGGTCGCACCCGAGAAGGCGGGGCCGACAACTGCGATGACCGACTGGTTGGAGCTGAGCTCCTGGGCGTCGGTCGGCGATAGCGTCGCCGAGCCCTGGTCGTCCTTGGCGATGTAGACAAGCTTGAAAGGAAGGTTGCCGAACGCCGACTTCCCGGAGTTCGCTTCGTTGACGGCGTACTGGACCGCGTACGCCATGTTCAGGCCAAGCTGCGCATTGCCACCCGAGAGCGGACCTTCGTACGCGAGGTCGAAAGTCGGCTTTGCTGTTGCCTGGTGCTTAGCGTTTGCGAACGCCGCTCCGCTCAAACTGGCCAGCACGAGTGCTCCGGCCACGAGCGGAACGACAACCTTGATGAGCGACTGCCTCATGTGGTCTCCTCCACTTTGGGTATGCACTTGGGGAGTCCCCGTTCGCCCCCCTAGTACCTGTCCGCGGACAGTGCGGAAACATTACTGGATCAGTGACAATTGAACAAGCCCGGACGTAACCAAGACGTAACCGGGCGGCAACACAAGTCCCAAGGGGAACCTCGCGTGGCCGACGAGGCGGCAGGAGGCGATGAGTGACGGGATTCGAGGGCCTGCCTGCCCTCTTGGCACGCGCCAGGTCCAGGCCCGGACCGGCATCGGTCGCGAGCTCAGTTGATGATCGTAATGAGGGTCCCGTAGGCGAGATAGGGCCAGGCGCGTGCCGCATCAGGGAGCGGCAGCTCGACGCAGCCGAGGCTTTGCGGGATGCCGTAGTCGGCGCGGTCCATGTAGTGCACTGCGTCGTTGCCGTTGAAGTACGCGATGTACTGGACCAGATCGGCGTAGTGCGCCCCGTCCGGGTTAGTGCCCCGCATGACCTGTCGCCTAAGACGCGTGTAGACGGGGAAGGTGCCGTCGGGCGTCGGGGAGCCGGCGATGCCCATGTTGGCGAGACTGCGCAGCACGACGACCCCGTCGTGGTAGATCGTGAGCGACTGTGCGCTCGCCTTGTCGGCGAGCGCGTAGTTGTACCCGCCGGTGTTGACCGTGTTCGCCTGGATCGCCCCGATCAGGGAGGTCCACAACGAGGCCCCGACGTCTCCGTTCGGCGTCAGACCATGGTCGGCCTGGAAGGACATGATGAGACCGCGGGTGAAGGTGTTGTCAACCCCTGGCTGCCACATGGCACCTAGCCGGGCCGGCCAGCCGGTGTCTCGCCAGGAATAGCGACCAGGGGGCGGGTTGTAGATGGCGGCGAGCTGGGCACCGGCGTCGCTCGGAGCGATCGTCGCGCCGGTCGGGGTCCAAGCGAGCGGAGAGTAGTCGAGCAGCGAGAGGAGCTGCTGGAGACGGACGACAGACCCGTTCGCGATCTGGAACTGTTCGCTGACCGATTGTCCGAGCCGGCCGCCGTTGGTTCCGACGACTCCGTTGCCACCTCCCGGCACGGTGACAGCGATGGTGCCAAGCGGCGCGAAGTCCGTGCTCGGCGTGAAGGTGAGCGTCGATCCGCTGGCTCGCCAGGACCCGGCTGTAGTCGGGCTCACAGTCGGCAAGGGAGAGCTCTTGGACAACGGGGAGGACAAGGTGACACTGATCGGTGTGCTCGGCGAGACCCCGCTGGATCCGCCTGAGGGGGCGATCGATCGGACGCTCAGCGGGGCCGGAGCGACCGTCGTGCCGACTTTGGACCCAGCGGGTTGATGGCGGTGTCCTTTTGCCCCGGCCGGTGCCTGATGGTCGAGGCTGCGCGTGACGAGGGCACCGATCGCGCCTCCGACACACAGCACGAGGACGATGGTTGTCAACACAGCGACCAGCGGGCGTCGAGGGCGTGCTCGGTAGGTGGTCGTGGCGACTCCTTCTCCCTCGGTGTGGTCGGTCCGCCCCGTCGCGGTCTCGCAGTCGCGCAGTAGATTGAACTGCCAAATTCTCCCGGTACCGTACATGAGCTGTCAACGGTCAAGGAGGCCTCCCGGACATGGACAATCGTCGTGAGCGCGTGCCGTTCAGCACCGAACTCCGAGCCGCGGGCCGAGAGCCGGGCCCGTTCGGTGGCAAGTTGCACCGGCGCGTCGCCTCGCTGATGGCGGGGTCATGCTTGGTCCTGACCGAGAGCGATGGACCGGACTGGGGCTACCACGACGCCGACGTCAACGTCGCGCTTGGCAATCTCGTCGCTGACGTTGCCGGCGCCGAGGCATCGTGGTCCAAGGGCGGGCACGGGAAATAGGTCGCGGGACCAGGCGCTGGTTGGAGGGATTCTTATGCTCATCGTCGGGACCACGGCCCACCTCGAGGATCTTGACCGTTCGTACACCTACGCCCAGGACGTCTCTGTCACCGCTCTGGCCGTCGGTCCCTTCGCAGGCGGGGTCGGGAGCCTCCTGCCGTCGAGTCCTCACCCGGTGTGGAGCATTCTCGACCAAGAGCGCGTCATCCAGCTCGAGGAGTTCGACGTCGCACCGCTGGTGCGGCTGCCGGCGGAGACCGCCCAGAGCCTGGCGGTCTCCTCAGGAGGCAGCCTCGTGGTCGGAACCGAAGGAGCTCATATCCTCACGGTGACGTCCGACGGCGTCGTCGGCGAGGTCACTTCCTTCGACGCGGTCAAAGGAAGGGATTCGTGGCAGAACCCTGCCGGGCGCCTGCCCGACCTACGGTCGATCGCGGTCTCGAGCGCCGACATCTGGTTCGCCAACGTGCATGTCGGGGGCGTCTGGCGATCGAGGGACCGCGGCGAGTCCTGGCAGAACCTCATCCCGCCCGAGTCGGACGTGCACGAAGTCGTCACCGGAGACGGCGGTCGTGTCGCGGTGGCCGCGGCGATCGGCCTCGGATGGAGCGAGGACGACGGCGACACCTGGCAGTGGACGACCGATGGCCTGCATGCCGGCTATTCGAGGGCGGTCGCCCTCGACGGTGACACCGCCTTTGTCACCGCCTCGACAGGTCCCGACACGACCGACGGCCGCCTGTACCGATGCCACCTGGGAGAGGCCCTCGAGCCGTGCTCAGGTGGGCTTCCCGAGTCCTTCCCCTTCAATCTCGACTCCGGGTCCCTCGCGGCATCCGGCGGCCAGGTCGCTCTCGGCACGCGCAACGGTCGCGTCTTCCGTTCGAGCGACAACGGCTCGACGTGGGCTCTCGCGGCCGACCGGATGCGACCGGTTCGCGTCCTGCGCTTTGGCTGAGGAGCCCTTGGCCGGACCGTGGACCGATTGTCGTTGATCCGATCGGACGGTACGCGAATGAGGCGGCTGTACCAGGTGGTGCAGTTATGATCGGGCGACCAGCGCCGGCAAGAGCAGCTGGAACACTCCGCCCGGGTGGGCAAGAACTCGATGATGGCGCCCGGACGCGACCACGGAAGGGGACACGGTGTCGGGGGAATCTGTCAGGCAGAATCGGGGCGGTCAGAGCGCGCCAGGAGCCATGAAGGCCCGAGGCCGGGGCTGGTCCATCCGGCTTGGCGTCGTGGGAGCCGCAGTTCTCACCTGCAGCCCCTTCCTCGCGATGCTGCCGTCTGTGTCGGCCGGCGCGAGCTCGCGACCTCCGACGATGGTGATCGTCACGGGCGCGCCTTCGATTCCCGCGGGCGTCGGCGCGTTGGGTTCGGTGGCGGCGGGCTCGACCGAGGCCGGCATCGTCGTGCTCCGGCCTTCTGACCAGAAGGGGCTCACGAGCTTGCTCAGCGCAGTGACGGACAAGAGCTCTTCGCTCTTTCACCACTACCTGGCGCCCGGGGAGTTCGCGAGTCGTTTCGGCCCCAGCCGGGCGACGATCGCGGCCGTCAGTTCCCAGCTGACATCGGAGGGCCTCCGTGTGACCAAGGTGTCGAGCGACGGCCTCCTCGTGAACTTCTCAGGCCCTGCCGCCACAGTCGAGAAGGCATTTCGGACCGGGATCGAGCGCTACCGGCTCGCTGACGGCTCGATCGGCCAGGCGACGACGTCGCAGGTGCGAGTGCCGTCCGCCATCGCCGGTTCAGTGACCGCGGTGGTCGGCCTCGACGACCTCGTCCACCCGCGGTCAGCTGACGTGAGGCCCGGCCCAATCTCGGTGCAGCGCACTTTCCCCTCCGCCAGATCAGTGAGCTTCTCGCACCCGGCCGGCTCGCCGAACGCATGCACGCCCGCCCAGCAGGACGCGGAGACTTCCGGCGGGCTCACCGACGACCAGATCGCCAACGCCTACGGTGCTTTCGGGCTTTACAGGGCAGGAGACTTCGGACAAGGCCAGCACATCGCCGTGTACGAGTTGCAGCCTTTCTTGGCGACCGACATGGAGAACTTCGACTCGTGCTATTTCGGCGCCGCCCAAGCAGCACAGATGGCCGGTGCGAAAGGCGTTCTTGCCGGCAGCCGGCTGTCGATCATCCCGGTTGACGGCGGCGAGATTCAGCCCGGGGCCGGCAGCTCGAACGACGAGGCGGACCTCGACATCGAGGATGTCTCCGCGATCGCCCCGCAGGCGAACATCGACGTCTACGAGGCCCCGAACACCACCTCCGGCGGCCTGGACGAGTACTCGCAGATCGTGAACAAGGACGTCGACCAGGTTGTCACCTCGAGCTGGGGCGTCTGCGAGCAGCTGGCCCAGGTGGCCGAGCCCGGCGTGCAGGAGGCTGAGAACCTGCTGTTCGAGCAGGCCGCAGCCCAGGGCCAGACTGTCCTGTCGGCGGCAGGAGACACCGGCGACGACGAGTGCAACGAGGGGCGGTCCACCGCTCCGCCCTCCGGGCAGAACCTGCTCTCGGCTCTCGATCCCGCCAGCCAGCCCTACGTCCTGTCCGTAGGGGGAACGACCATCGACGACGCCACCCAGCCAGCTTCCGAACACGTCTGGGACGACGGCGCCCAGTGGGGTGCCGGCGGCGGCGGCATCTCGGAGTCCTGGACGATGCCGAGCTGGCAACTGGCGGTGGCGAACTCGCGCGAGAACCCGGTCGACATCGCGAACGCCGAGGCCTTCGAGACCGAGACCAAGAGCGCGAGCGCGCCATTCACGACGCCGACATTCTGTGACGGAACCTTGAATCTCGCCTCGGGAACCTTGTGCCGTGAGATGCCGGACGTCTCGGCACAGGCCGACGAATTCACCGGCTCTGTGACGATATACGGCAAGTCCCTCGGTTACGGCGCCTCCGACGGGTGGGCGACTATCGGCGGAACCTCGTCGGCGACCCCGATCTGGGCCGCCCTGCTGGCTCTCGTCAACGCCTCGCCGTCCTGTTCGGCCGACAAGATCAACGGGGTCCAGGACGCGGGCTTCGCCAGCCCGCTTCTCTATGGCATCGCGGGGAACGCGACTGCGTACGCCAGGTCCTTCAACGACATCGTCTCGGGCAACAACGACGACTTCGGCCTCGACAACGGGCTCGTCTTTCCGGCGCGCGTCGGCTTCGACATGGCGTCCGGGCTTGGGTCACCGCAGCTGACCACCCCAACTGGGGGGAACGGCCTCGCGTTCTACATGTGTGACTACGCCGGCCAGTTCTCGCCGCCGAGCTTGACAGGGCTCACGCCCTCGTCGGGCTCCACCGCGGGCGGCTACTCAGTAACCGTGTCCGGGTCGGGGTTCGGCACGCCCGGCAGCCCGAACGTCTCTGGCGTCGAGGTTGGAGGGGCGCCGGCGACGAGTGTCGTCGTCACGAGCACCACGACGCTCACCGCGGTCTTCCCTGCGGCGGCCGCGACCATGCCGTCCGGTTCGCCGGGATCGGCAGCCGGGCCGGCAGCGGTGGTGGTGACTTTGAAGAACGGGGAGTCGAGCTTCCCGGGCGCGAAGTCCGTGTTCGAGTACGTGGACGAGAGCCCATCGCCGTCCCCGGTCCCGACCGTGACCAGCGTCGGTCCCTACGCCGGTCTCGAGTCGGCACCTACTCCTGTCACGATCCACGGCTCGGGGTTCACCGGCGCGACGAAGGTCAGTTTCGGGGGCGTGGCTGTAGCGACCTTCGCGGTCAAGTCCCCCTACGAGATCCTCCTTACGCCGCCTGCATATTCGAGCCAGGCGTGCGCACCGCTCCCGAAAACTGCCGTGTACGCGGGTGAGAACGCGACCAACGACATCTGCCAGGTGCAGGTCGTGGTAACCAACGCGGCAGGCTCGAGCGCGACGAGCACGATCCTGCCCCCGTATGAGGGCGCGCTGACCTTCGACAGCATGGGTGCTCTGGTGGTGCCGCCCGCGTACGAGGTATCGCCGAAGCAGACCGAGTACGACTACATCCCCGCACCGAAGGTCACCTCGGTCTCGACGGGCACGGTCGCCGACCTGCTGAAATACTGTGTGGCGCCCGTGTCGGCCAAGTGCAACGCTCCGTTGCTCGCGAGCGAGTCGGGAGGCCTGCCGGCCAACCTGATCACGGTCGTGGGGACGGGCATGAACAACCAGACCCTCAACTACGCTACTTTGGGAGCGCCGTCGGACGAGAACTCCATCGTCTACCCGGTCGCAGCGACCGGCACGTCGCTGGAACTTGTCGTACCGGCACTGCCCAAGTCCGACAAGCCTCCGACCGTCGAGCCGTTCTCCCTCCCGGTCGGCTTCACCTCAATCGCGGGCGCGTCCAACGAAAGTAACGTCGTCTATGCCGGTGTCCCGCAGGTGACCAATGTCGAGAACCCGCGCACGCACAAGCCCGGGGTGCCTGACACGGTGGCCTGTTCGAGCTCGCCGCCAAGCTCTGGCTGCGGCACGCCGGTTGACATCGCCGGCAAGGGGCTGCTCCAAGCTGTCGGCGCGGTCGGATTCGTGGACAACCAGACCGGTTTCTCGCTCGGCACCCAGTACAACTTCGCGGTCAGGAGCGATACGCGCATCTCCACCGAGTCGGTCGCGCAGAACCCGGCCGTCGCGGACGTCGAGGTCTGCACGGTCACCAACTGCAGCCACGACCCCGAGACCGACCAGTTGTTCATCTATCCACCCGGCAACCCCACCATTTCGTCGATGGCACCCGCCATAGGACCCGCTCAGGGCGGGAATGAGGTTGTCCTCGACGGAGCGAACCTCGGATGCGTCGTCGCTGTGGCCTTCGGCAAGGTGGTCACCTTCGAGACCACCAACTCGCAGGCTCTGCTCGCCTGTGGCACCACGAACCAGGTGATCGTCGCCGCCCCGCCGGGCAAGTCCGGGGAGAGTGTCCCGGTCTCGGTTGCGACAGTGGAGAGCGCCCTCGACCCGAAGGGCACCGCGAGCAATTCCACCCCTTACACCTACACGCCGAGCGCCCCCAGCTCGCCGACCGGAGTCAAGGCGACGACCAAGCCCGGCTCAGCAGGCGTCAAGTGGGGCGCGCCGGCAAGTGATGGAGGAAGCCCGGTCATCGGCTACACCGTGACCGCATCGTCGCCAGGTCTGGCGGGCGAGCGCAGCGTCTTTGCGGCCACGACCCGGAGCACGACCTACTACGACCTGCAGGCGGGCGCGCCCTGGACATTCGCTGTGAGGGCGATATCCGCCCAAGGCGAGGGTCTCGCAGGATTGTCGGACCAGGTCACACCCGCGCTTGGTGACGACGGGTATGTCGTCGAGACGGTGAGCGGCGCGGTCCTCGGCTTTGGAGATGTCCAGTCCCACGGCGGCATTGCCGGCCAAGGCGAGAGAGCAGTAGCCATCGCGACTTCTGCTGACGGGCTCGGATACTGGATCGTGACGAGCACCGGTTCGGTGACGGCCTTCGGCGACGCTGGGTTCTTTGGCCAGACCTCGACGAAGAACGTCACCGGCATCGCGTCGTTGCCGGGCGACGACGGCTACTGGATTGTCACCAGCAGCGGCGGCGTGCATGCCTTCGGGCGGGCGAAGATCTATCCGGGCAAGGTGCCCGCCGGTTCGGACATCACCGCCATCGCATCTTCACCCGACGGCAAGGGCTACTGGCTGGTCGCGCGCGACGGGGTCGTGACGGGCTTCGGCGACGCTCTGTCTCACGGATCGCTCCGATCGACGAGCTCGAAAGTGTCGGTCGTTGGGATCGCGGTCACGAGGAACGGGAGGGGCTACTGGCTCGCTACGGCCTCCGGCGGCGTGTTCGCCTTCGGCAGCGCCCAGGCCTACGGTTCGCTGCCGGAGGGCGAATCGAGCCAGCCGATCGTGGGCATCGCGGCTACGCCGGACGGTTACGGCTACTGGCTCGTCTCCTCGAGCGGGAAGGTCTACAACTTCGGAGCCGCGCGCAACCTGGGTGGCACGACGAGCGCCGCTGCGATCGGCGTTTAGGTTCGTCGGGCCGAACTGGGGACATGTGACGGCGGCGTGGCCTTTACGGCCACGCCGCCGTCCACCTGACCGCAACTGCCAGGCGCCGTCCTCGCCCGGGAGTAGTCGTCCGGCACCCTCAGGCGACGAGGCCGGGGTCGTGGCCCTCTGCCTGCTCGAGGACGACAGGGAGCCCGGCTGCGGTGATCGCAACCCGGAGGACATCGGCAAGTTCGCCGTACTCGTCCGCCCTCGTGCTCGAGCGGCGGTGCACCATCCCGACGCGGCGACCCGGAAGCGGCGAGCCCCCAAACCGTGCAGTCGAGAGTGGTCCGCGGACCTCCACCGGAACGGCGCTCGCCGGCAGCAGGGTCACACCGAGCTTGGCCGCGACGAGCTGGGAGACAGTAGTGAGCGAGCCCATCTTCGCCCCTTTGCCCACCGTGGCTCCGGCTTGGCGGCATACGTCGATCGTCTGGTCGCGCATGCAGTGCCCCTCCTCGAGCAGGAGGACGTCGAGGCCCTGCAGAGTGGTCGTAGGGAGGTCTCTCGCGCCTGCGAGGCGGTGCTCTTCATGGACGAGCAGTACGAACTCCTCCCAGTAAAGGGGCAGCTCTACGGTCTCGGCCCTGTCGCTCGGCAGGGCCATCACGAGAAGGTCCAGGCTCCCGTCCTCGAGCGCCGCCAGGATGGTGCGCGTCGTTGCCTCGGTGATTTCGGGCACGAGGTCCGGAAAGCGCGCCCCGAATGCCTCGAGGATCGTCGGGAGCAGGTAGGGGGCGACGGTCGGTATCACGCCGAGTCTGAGTGGCCCGTGGTGGGTCTGCCCCGAGCGCCCCGCGTCCGAGACCAGGTCGTTCAGTGCCGCGAGGGTGTGGTGGGCCATCGGCAGGAGCTGCTCTCCGAGGGCCGTCAGCATGACGCCCCGGGGCGTGCGTTCGAAGAGCCTGGCTCCGAGACTCGCCTCGAGCGCGGCGACAGCAGCAGACACAGCGGGCTGGGTGACCGCGAGGTCGTCCGCGGCGGCGCCGAAGTGTCGCTGGTGAGCGACCGCAGCGAATGCGCGAAGCTGGACGACGGTAGGATCTGTCATAAAGTTAATCTATCACCCAATGTAGTTTCTCTACTTTGCTCGATCGGTTTGGAGTCAGGCAAAGTAGTGACCACACAGGATCAACTCTCAAGGAGAGACCGCATGCTTGGTATCGGTGACCGTTTTCCGGAGTACTCCCTCACCGCGCTCGTCCCTGGCGACCTGAGGGCCGTCGACGCGAGCTCGCCCGACGACTTCTTCACGACGATCGACTCGTCGAGCTACGAAGGCAAGTGGCGGGTCGTCTTCTTCTGGCCCAAGGACTTCACATTCGTCTGCCCAACCGAGATCGCCGAGTTCGGGCGGCTGAACAACGAGTTCGCCGATCGTGACGCACAGGTGCTCGGGGGCTCGGTCGACAACGAGTTCGTCCACTACGCCTGGCGCCTGCAGCACGAGGACCTGAAGGACCTCCCCTTCCCGATGCTGTCGGACCTTGACCGTGAGCTCGTCACAGATCTCGGTGTCCTCAACGTCGAGGGAGTCGCCGACCGGGCGACTTTCATCGTCGACCCCGACGGGATCATCCAGTTCGTCATGGTGACGGCCGGATCTGTCGGGCGCAACGTCGAGGAGGTTCTCCGAGTGCTGGACGCGTTGCAGACCGAAGAGCTCTGCGCCTGCAACTGGCACAAGGGCGCGGCGACGCTAGACGTGAAGGCGCTCATGAGCTCCGGCGCCTGATGGGCGTCCCCGCACTCAAAGAGGCGCTGCCCGCCTACGCGAAGGACATCCGGCTCAACCTCGACTCGACCATCGGGGTCTCGACGCTGCCCGAGCAGCGCCTGTGGGGCACGGTGCTCGCGACGGCAATCGCGTCACGGGGGGCCCGCGTGCTCCTCGAGCTGGCGCGCGAGGCCAAGGAGCACCTCTCGGAGCAGGCTTTCGACGCTGCGAGATCAGCAGCTGCGGTCATGGCGATGAACAACATCTACTACCGGAGCAAGCACCTGCTCACCGACGAGGGGGAGACGGGCTACGCGGACATCCCCGCACGGCTGCGGATGCAGGTGATAGGCACCCATGGTGGCGTGGACCCGGCGGACTTCGAGTTCTGGTGCCTCGCGGTGAGCGCGGTGAACGGCTGCGGGGGCTGTCTCGCCTCTCACGAGAGGGCGCTACGCGAGCTTGGCGTCGGCAGGGACCAGATCCACGAGGCACTCAGGATCGCTTCGGTGGTCCACGCAGTGTCCGTCACGCTCGAAGCCGAGGAAACCACGGCGAAGGACGTCAGCGCCTAGGTCAACAGACGAACGCCACACAGTGCGAGCGCCCGGCTCACAAGTTCGACCTCGCCGAGCGCGACGTGCTCGTCCGGCTGGTGTGCGATCGCGACATCACCCGGGCCGAAGACGACCGTGGGACATCCAGCGGCCTCGTACCACGCGGCATCGGTCGCGAACCGCATTCCTGGGCGCGGTTCGGTGACTGGCCGTCCGATGTCGGCGAGGACGTCGGTCAGGACCTTTTCGAGCGGGCCGTTGCCGGACCCTTTGAGAGGCGGGAAGGCGACGGTCCGTGACAGCTCCCAGTCGAGGCCCGGGCGCTCGGTCCCGAGCCGGGCGAGCAGAAGCCGAACCTGTTCCTCGACCTGTTCGAGGTCCTCGGTGGGCAGCACTCTTCTGTCGAGTGTGAGCTCGCAGCGATCGGCGACGGTGGATCCCCCGCGGCCACCTTTGACGATCCCGACCGAGTAGGTCGCCGGACCGATCCCCGCCAAACCAGATCCCGAAAGGCGTCGGGTCTCCTCCTCGACGAGGACGACGAACGCGGCTGCGTCGTGAATCGCGTTCCGGCCGTCCTCGGGATGGGAGCTGTGGACGGCCTTGCCGTGGAAGACGATCTCGAAGTTGAGCTGCCCGTTTCCCCTTGCGAGCACCTGGCTGCCAGATGGTTCTGTGACGATGGCCCAGTGAGCATGTTGCTCTGCGGCTGCTTTCCTGGCACCGGCGGAGCCGACCTCCTCGTCGATGACGGCGTGGAGGGCAAAGCTTCCCTTAAGCGAGATGCCTGACTTGTTGACGGCGAGCAGCGCCGCGGCCGCTGAGGCAAGCCCGGCTTTCATGTCACAAGAGCCGCGGCCGTAGACACGCCCGTCGGTCACCGCTGCCGAGAAGGGGTCGAGCGTCCAGCCCTCGCCGGCGGGCACGGTGTCGAGGTGCCCGCACATGACCAGAGTCGGTCCGCCAGCACCCACCTTCGCGTAGAGGTTCGGCCTGCCCGGAGCTGCTTGGTCGAGGCGACAGGCGACGCCGCGCTGTTCCAGGAACGACGCCAGTAGCTGGGCGCAGCGTTCTTCGTTTCCGGGCGGGTTCTCACTCGGCTCGGCTATCAGGTCACAAAGCAGCTGGAGGGTTTCCTCGTCGTCGATCGCCTCGAGCACGCGGCTTTCGAGAGCACTGACCCGGCTCGTGGGCGATGAAGGGCGGTCCGTGCCGGAGGCGGAAAAGGCGACCATACTTCGCCAAAGCTATTCGGGCGCGCACCTGAGAGGAGATTCGTGGCTACTGACCTGCTGAGCAACGAAGGACCGAGACAGAAGGTGGGCTTCGTCGGCCTGGGCACCATGGGCTTCGCGATGGCTGCCAACTTGGCGCGAGCAGGATTCCCCCTCACAGTCTGGAACCGGACACCTGGGCGTGCGGGACCGCTCCTGGCGCTCGGGGCGCGCGAGGCGAGCAGCCCGCGCGAGGTGGCGCGCTCAAGTGACGTCGTCGTCACCTGCGTGACCGACTCGCCGCAGGTGACCGAGGTCGTGTTCGGACCCGGTGGGCTGGCCGAGGGATTCGCGACGGGGTCACTGTTGGTCGACTGCTCGACGACAAGCCCAGCCAGCGCGCGCGATCTCGGGGCGCGCCTTCACGACGGTGGAGTCGCCGTGATCGACGCGCCCGTTTCGGGCGGTTCTGAGGGCGCTGTGGCCGGGACGCTGACGATCATGGTCGGTGGGGAGTCCGCAGATGTCGAGCGGGCACACGACGTGCTCTACGCGATGGGCCGCACCGTCACCCACCTTGGGCCAATCGGCTCGGGACAAGTGGCCAAAGCGGTCAACCAGGTGATCCTGTGCGGGACGTACCTGGGCGTGGCGGAGGGCGTAGTGCTCGCGATGAAGGCCGGCATGGACGTCGAGCGTCTTGTCTCTGCGCTCGCAGGCGGAGCGGCAGGCTCGTGGGTGCTCGAGAACCGCAGCGGCCGGATGATCGACGACAGCTACCCGCTGGGCTTCAAGATCGCCCTGCACCGCAAGGACATGGCGATCGCGCTCGAGCTTTCCCGCAGCGTCGGTGCCGTGCTTCCGGTGGCCGCGCTGGCGGCGAGCTTCGAAGACGGGTTGATCGCCCAGGGCCACGGAGACGACGACAACTCGGCGCTCGCCCGGCCGGTTCGCCTACTTTCGGGGTTGTGACGCCGCTGCGAGTTAGCCTTCGCCAGGACCTGCAGCACGGTGGACGACGACGAACGGCGTGAGCTCGTCTGCTTGGCCCATCGGGTTGTCGAGCAGGAGGAGCCGGGCTTGGGCCCTGTCGACCGGCATGTCCGCGCTCATCCCGAGCACCTCCACGTTGATGTTGTTCCCGTCGATGATCACAACCGGGTGGCCGAGGAAACGCGCGAAGGAGGCGCAAGCCTTGTCCGGGTCCGCGGGCCCGAGCATCGCGAACTCGTCGAAGGGAGCGATGGTGTCCGGGTTGAAACCGTCGATCTCAGAGATGCGGTGACCGGCGATACGGTAGAAGTCGCCGTGGCGTCCGAACAGCTTGGTCACGCCGCCGACGACCATGGCGAAGGCCGCGCGCGCCGCCCCGGTCTGCATGATCGCCACCTGCATCTTGCGCGGGTCTGAGTACGCGACATCGTGCTCGTATTTCTTCGTGCCCTTGACGATGAGCTTGGCGAGCAGCCCTGGCCGTACCACCGACTGGTGCACGACTCTGCCCTCGGAAATCGCGACGACCTTTTCCGACATCGCCACGAAGTCGCCCTTGTTGAGCAGCGGCCGGACGTGGGTGTCGAGGAGGGGCTCGAGGGGCTCCTTTATGTGGATCAGGTGGGTGTGCACCATGATGCGCTCCCAGGTCGACCCGTCGAGCTCGACCGGTGGCGGGTTGCCGGTGGCCGCCATCAAAGCCTGCCGATCGGCCGCGCGGTCATCGGACCGACACCGGCGAGTCGACGTAACGGCGCAGCCAAAGCTCGGTAACGAGCACCCGCCAGAAAGCGAGCCCGTCACCGGGCTTTCCCGCCAGCCACGCGTCGAATTCTTCTATCAGGTGGCCGGAGTCGAAGATCCCCCGCGAGCAAAGCGCGCTCGAGGAGAAGATCTCTTTGATCTGAGGGGCCCGCTCTCGCGTCCACGCGGTCTCGGGGTTCGTGAAGCCGATCTTGGACCTCCGGGTCCGGTTGAGCTCGGGCATCTTCGCCTTCATGGCCTGACGGTACACGTACCGGTTCCACCCCATCTTGATCTTCTGGTCGATCGGGAGCTGGAAGATGAATTCGACCAGCTCGTGGTCCAGGAACGGGACCCGTGACTCGATCGAGAAGGCCATGGAGTTCTTGTCCTCATAACGCAGGAGATTCGGAGTCGAGTAGCGCAGCACGTCGTCGGCCAGCCGGACGTTGAGGTTGCGGCTCGGCCTGTAGTCGAACGCGGCGAGCTCTGAAGGCCCGGCTGTGAGCAAGTCCGGCATCGAGAACTGGCGCGACCGCCCGGGTCTGCGACGCTGCAGAAGCTCGCGGGCGAATTTGGAGTACAGGTCCCGGCCGAGCACGACCTCGCGCACAGCAGCCAGGAAGTGGTGCTGATCCATGGCCGAGCTCAGATAGGTGCGGAAGTACGGGACGTATCCGGCGAGCAGCTCGTCTCCGCCGTTGCCCGAGAGGATCACCTTCACCTCGCCCTTGGCGATCCGGTAGACCGAGTAATACGCGTACGGGGCCGAGGAGATCGTCGGCTCCTCCTGGTACCACACCCACTCTGTGATCTCGTCCCAGAATGCGTCCACGGTCGGGTAGGCGTAGTGCGGCACGCTCTTTACGTACCTCTCGACCGAGTGCACGTACTGGCTCTCGTCGATGCTCTGGCCCGGGTACAGAGCGGAGAAGGTGTGCAACGAGCCTTCGGTGTGGGTGTCCGCGCCGGCGCCCATGAGCGAGGCCATGACCGACGAGACGCCGCTTGAGTCCAACCCCCCCGACAACGACACCCCGACGGGCACGTCCGCGATCATGTGCCGGCCGATGACGCGTTCGAACAGCTCTGCGAAGGCCGCGGCGTAATAGGCGTCGGGCCGCGACGAGGAGAACTCCGGGTTGACCTCGGGTTCCCAGTACTTCCTGACATCAGTCCGGCCGTCGGCCGAGACGGTCATGAAGTGGCCGGGCAGCAGTCGTTTCACGCCCTGGAAGAACGTCTCCTCACCGGCGTCGTGCACTCGGTGGAGAAGGAACTGGTAGAGAACCCCCATGTCCGCAGCGCGCGGGACGCGCGGGTCCTGGAAGAGCGCTTTCAACTCGGAGGCGAAGCAGAACCGCCCGGCAGCCGCGTGGTAATAGAGGGGCTTGATCCCGAGCCGATCGCGGGCGAGGAACAGCTGGTGCGAGCGCCGGTCGACGATCGCGAAGGCGAACATCCCCGTCAAGTGGGTGACACAGGAAGCGCCCCACTGCTCGTAGGCGCGCAGCACGGTCTCTGTGTCCGAATGATCGGACACGAAGCTGTGACCGGCCCGGACGAGCTCCCGTCGCAATTCGGTGTTGTTGTAGAGCTCCCCGTTGAACACGATGCAGGACCCGGTGCGCTCCGAGCAGATGGGCTGTTCTCCACCTTCGATGTCGATGATGGAGAGTCGCCTCATCCCGACGGTGAATTCCTCGCCCACCTCCGCGCCCCACGAGTCCGGTCCCCGGTGCTCGATCGAGGCCAGCATCGCGTCGAGGAGCTCCGGGTCACGGCCGGTGAACCCGACTATGCCGCACACGGCGGTTCTGTCACGGCTTAGGAAGTGCCCGTGGTGGTTGTCGTGACCGTGGGAATTGTCGTGATCGTGGCGCCGGCCGGAACTACGAACAGCGAGGCCGGCGGGGAAGCCGAGTAGCTCTTGATCTCGAAGGCCGCCTTGGCGCTCGACACCGAGACGTAGCCGAGGATGCCTTGGGATGTCACGCACCACTTGCTCGTGCTAGGGCTCTTCTTGTTGACGACGACGGCACACTGGAGGGCGAATCCGTTGACCGACATGCTCGTCGAATGGATGGTGACGCCCTGCAAGGCCGCAGCCGCCGAGTAGAGCTTGAGGAAGTCGATCCAGTAGGCGCCTGAATAGAGCGCGTACATGGCGTGGTATGCCTCGGCTTGTGCCCCCTTTATCTCGATGCACGACCAAGTGCCCCCCGGGCTCACCGACCGGGAGCAGGCGAACTCGCCTTTCGAGTTCTGGATGACGTTGACGATCTCATTCGAGACCGTGGTGCCGAATGCGAGCTCGTTCGGGGGCGATTCGGCGAGCTGGGTCGTGACCGGGCCTTTGCCCGTGGTCACGTAGCTCACCTCGTAGGGCTTGTTGTCGGCGGACTTGAGCTTGTTGGAGAGCGAGCTGATCGCCGCGCCCTCGTGCAGAACGTTGTGGGCAGTCTTGATCGCGTTGATGACCTTGCTGCAGCCCGTCAATCCGAGAACGCTGGTTGCGACCACGACGGCGACGAGGACCGTGCGCCGCCACGTCGTAGGCGTTCTCCCCGCATGAATGAACGGTTCCAATGCTCGGTCCCCCAGTCGTTCGGCTGTGATCGCCTAAGAATAGATCGCAGGAATCCTCAGGTCAGCCAACGTGCCGGTACGGCTGCCGCGAGCCGTTAGCTCGAGGAGGGGTTGGGAACAGACGGGCAGGCGTCTTGGTTCTTGATGATTGCGATCGATATAATAGAAATATATCGTACGAACCCCCCGGTAACTGGCGAGGCAAGCTGTGACCGTGACCCAGGTTCCCCGCCGACCCAAGCACACCGATCTCACACAGGAGGGACCGGAACAGACGGGCGACGGCCTGCTCGACAGTGCCGTTCGGGCGCTCGCGCTCTGGCGTGGCGAGCGTGGGGGAGTCACCGTCGTCGCGATCGACGGTCACGGCGCCTCGGGCAAGTCCACGATCGCTGAGAGACTTCGTGCCGAGACCGGGGCGAGCGTGGTCTGCACCGACGACTTCTTCGTACTCGGCGGTCAACGGGTGCTCGAGGCGAGACGAGCAGAGCCGACGATCCTCAAAGCCCCGGCGCCGTCGGTGCGCGGGCAGGCAGTGGGGGCCTTCTACGACGTGACACGGTTGCGGGCCGAGTGTCTCGATGAACTGCGGGCCGGACGCGCGGCCGTCTACCACCGGTTCGATTGGGACGCCGGAACAGTTTCCGCCAAGACGACCCGGATCGAGCCCAACGACCTCGTCCTCCTGGAGGGCGTGTACTCGGGCTCGCCCGAGCTCGCAGATCTGGTCGACCGGGCGATCTACGTGGACACGCCCGAGCCCGAGCGGTTGCGCCGCCTTCGAAGCCGGATTGCCCCGCAGGACTGGGACGAACAGTGGTTGCAAGCCGAGAAGGAATACTTTGCCCGCACGCGACAGCTGGCGTCTTTCGATCTCGTGATCCCCGGTAGCGGTGCTCTAGCGCCGTAACCACAGTGAGCCTGTGCGCCGGGCGGGGGCCGGCGCACAGGCTTTTCCCACAACCGGGTGCACCGGCTGTGACACTCGCGCCGGTGCTGGCGGGCTAGATCCACGACCGACGCGGCGGGGCCGCGCGGCGCAGCCCCGGTGGGGCGGCGGGCGTGAAGTCGAGCCGGCGGCTGCACTGCTGTTGGAACGGTCGGAGGAGGTCGGGACGCGGGAGGCGTACTCCGGACGCTGCCCGTCCAGGACACAGCGGGCCGAAAGCCGTTAGCCTACGAGTAGAAGCGCACGGGAGCTCGGGTGTACCGGGCTGAGAGGGTGGCTGGCCAACTGGCCGGAGTGCCGCCGACCGTTCGAACCTGACCGGGTAATGCCGGCGTAGGGAGGTGGCCACATTGGCGATATCGAGCCCGAAGGTCTTCAGCCCGTTCCGCGGAGTTCACCGGCTCGAAGTCCATGGGGTCCTAGGCGGTCACGCACGGCCCGGTCCTCGAGACGTCAGTAGAGGTGTTCTCAGGTGCGCACGGTTCGAGCGCGCCGCCGAGCTGAAGCAGGCGATGCGATCGGCGGCGACCGCGGGCGCCCACCCCCGCCGCGCCGCCTTGGTGCTTTGCCTGGTGGCGTTCGCTTCGATCGGGCTTTCAGCCTGCAGCTCGGCACCGACGGGCGAAGGGACCGCAGCGAGCATCACCGCCGTGAGCACCGGGACGGCGACTGACGGTGGGACTGCCTATTTCGCTGAGCAGCCCGAGACTCCTCCCGACTACATCTTCCCGCTCGTCTCCGGGCAGTACTTCACCGTCGAGAACACTGCCGATTTCCAGACGCTGCTCTACGAGCCGCTCTACTGGTTCGGCGACAAGAAGAGCACCTCGATCGACTACTCGTTGTCGATCGGTGACGCCCCGGTCTACAGCGACGGCAACCGGGTTGTGACCATCAGGCTCAAGCACTACCTCTGGTCCAACCGCGAGCCCGTGAGCGCCCGTGACGTCGTCTTCTGGATCGACCTGTTGAAGGCGAACCATGACGACTGGGCCTCCTATGTCCCGGGGGGCTTCCCCGACAACGTGAAATCGGCGACGGCCCTTGACGCCACGACCGTCCGACTTGACCTCAACGCCGGCTACAACCCGATCTGGTTCACCTACAACGAGCTGTCGCAGATCACGCCGCTCCCCCTTTCCTGGGACCGCACGTCGCTGTCGGCGCCCGCACCCAATGAAGGGACGGGAGATCTCCCCGACGCCACGGCATCGGGCTCGAGATCGGTTTACAACTTCCTCAACGACCAGGCCAAGAACCTCGGGAGCTACGCCTCGAGCCCAATCTGGTCGGTGGTCGATGGTCCCTGGAAGCTCGTCGGCCTCACCACCGACGGGATGGCGACGTTTGTTCCCAACAGGTACTTCTCGGGCCCGAACAAGCCGCACCTGGCCAAGTTCGTCGAGCTCTCCTACACAAGTGCCGCCGCCGAGTTCTCGGTGCTGCGCGCAGGATCAGGTATCGGTGGGCCCGGCGTGGGCGACTCGGGGGACCAGATCTCGGTCGGGTACGTTCCCGACAACGACTTGCCGCAGTCGGAGGCCCTTGAGGCCCAGGGCTACCAGCTCGTCGACTGGTACCCGTTCCAGTTCGACTATTTCGAGCCGAACTTCAACAACCCGCAGGTTGGTCCGATCCTGCGCCAGCTCTATTTCCGTCAGGCGTTCCAACACCTCGTCGACCAGCAGGGCTGGATCCACGCCTACTACGGCGGGCTCGGGCTTCCGACCTACGGGCCGGTGCCAGCGAGCCCGCCTAACCCGTACGCGGACGCTGACGCCTCGGCGAACCCGTATCCCTTCAGCATCTTCGCGGCAAGGACGCTGCTGGCCGGCCACGGCTGGAAGGTCGTCCCGAACGGGGTCACGACCTGCGCCCGGCCCGGCACCGGCCTGGGCGACTGCGGGAAGGGGATCGCTGCAGGTGAGGGGCTCAATTTCACCCTTCAGTATCCGAGCGGGCTCGTCTACACCGACGGCTCGATGGTGGACCTGCAGTCTGTCGCCAGGCAGGTGGGAATCGAGATCACCCTCAAGGAGGTGACACCGACCACGATTGCCTCGACGATCCTGAGCTGTGAGCCGAGCCAGGCGGCCTGCAGCTGGCAGCTCGGACAGTACGGCGCCGGGTGGGTCTTCGAGCCGGACCACTACCCGAGCGGGGAGGAGATCTTCGAGACCGGCGCGCTCGGCAACGTCGCCAACTACTCGAACCCGGCGACCGACAGGCTCATCGAGGCCACCACCAAGACCCTGGCCGCCGGCGCACAGGCCGCTCTCGACGCTTACCAGGACCAGGTCCGTCTCGAGCTGCCCAACTTCTGGCAGCCGAGTCCGGGCACACTTGTTACGGTCCAGTCGAACCTTCACGGTTTCGTCCCGAACGCCTACGGGTTCATCAGCCCTGAGGAGTGGTACTTCACCAAGGATGCTAAGGAGCGGTCGGACCCCGGTGGAGGCCAGGGCCGCAAATGATCGGGTACACAGTGCGCCGGCTCGGCCAGGCCGTGATCGTCCTGCTCGGCTTGACCGTGCTGGTGTTCGCGCTCGAGCACATGATCCCCGGCAGCCTCGCCCGCGCCATTCTCGGGTCACGGGCCAGTCCCGGTGCGATCGCCGCGTTCGACCGGGTGAACGGCCTCGACCGGTCGGTTGTCTCCCAGTACTGGACGTTCCTCTCGCACGTCCTGCACGGGAACCTCGGTTATTCCTACCGCCTGAACCAAAGTGTCGACTCCCTTGTCGTCCACGAGCTGCCGAACGACCTCATCCTCGTCGGCATCGCGCTCTTATTGGCGCTCGGGATCGCGATCCCGCTCGGCATCTGCCAGGCGGCGCGGCGCAACCGGGCATTCGACCACCTGACAACCGGGGTCTCGTTCCTCCTCTATTCCATGCCTTCGTACTGGCTGGGGCTGCTGCTCGTGGCAGGGCTCGCGATCGGTGTGCACGTCTTTCCCCCCGAGGCGCCTCAGGCGACTTCGCCGGCTGGGGTTCTCGCCGACCCCCGCGCGCTCGTGCTCCCGGTGATCACTCTCACCCTCGTCAACATTGCCCTGTTCGGCCGCTACATGCGCTCGGCCGCCGTCGACACCCTCGCTCAGGACTACGTCCGGGTCGCCCGGGCAAAGGGCCTCCCCGAGCGCGCCGTTCTTACGCGCCACGTGCTGCGCAACTCGCTCATGCCGGTGGTGACACTGCTCGGCCTGTCCCTCCCGGCCGTGCTCACGACGGGGCTCGTCGTCGAGTACGTGTTCAACTTCCCTGGGCTCGGCCTCACCTACTTCAACGCGGCCGTGAACGCGGACTACCCGCTGGAGCTCGGGATCACCGTTATCGTCGGGATCGCGACCGTCCTCGGCAGCCTGCTGGCCGATCTCGCGTACGCCGTGCTCGACCCGAGGGTCCGCTATGGCTGAGGTCGAGACGCTGCATATTTCCGCCGAGTCGCCAGGAGAGGACCCCGCCAGCGCGAGCGCGCCGGAGGT
>Ga0224555_1000574_pt1 | contig 56319 bp, 44 predicted proteins | sample 714S23034metaG_FD_180687 | JGI IMG/M metagenome (GOLD analysis project Ga0224555, IMG submission 180687) | Peat soil microbial communities from Stordalen Mire, Sweden - 717 S2 30-34 | ecosystem: Environmental > Terrestrial > Soil > Wetlands > Peat | place: Sweden: Norrbotten County, Stordalen... | reverse complement strand
GACACTCTTTGAAAAAGTACCACTAAATCAACTATTTGAAAATTACGATTGCAAAATGTTCACCGATTTCAAAGAACCGTTATATAACCAACTAAATCTGTTCGACTATTAACCGGACAGTAATGATCCTTTATAAAAACTTTCCCAACCCTATTTCCAACCTATAGAAACAAAATAAAGACTTTTTACTTATAGCGTATAGCTAGATAAAATGTATTCTTTTGTCTAAAGAATAGCCTCAATCCCTTTGCGGTGGATCACATTCAGCAGCACGAGCGCCGCGCCTATCGGACGCTTTGAGCCACGCTCCAATTGCGAAACGTACCCTACCGTTAAGTTGAGATATCTGGCAAAAACCGCTTGGCTCATGTGCGCTTGTTCGCGGATCATGCGAATGTCTTTACCTGTAAGCGGTTCAATCTCGGGTTTATCCTTTAACCCGAGGTGACGCATGGTAATTTTTTTATAATTCGCTTTACTCAAAAGGTCAGCGGCCTTCATGTCCTTAGCCGTTTCAAGTAACGCTTGTGTAAGCCGGCTAGGTTTATTATTCTCTGTTTTCATAGTTTATCTCCTTCAAAAGCCCTTCTTTAATTGCATATTCAAGGCGCTCTTTTTTTGCCTCAAGCCACGCCGCCCCAATCTCTTGCAGTGTATCCAGTTCGTCCGCTTCGATATTATCTCGTTCGTTTTTCGCAAAACCGTAAAGGAACACAGCCCGCTTTCCTGAGCGGTAGGCGATTAGTAGCCGGTAGCCGCCCGAACGGCCTTGTCCTGCACGCGCTACCCGCTGCTTGATGATCCCACTGCCTAAATCGGCGTCCACAAGCCCATGTTCCGCGCGTTCAATGGCGTCACACAAGCTATGATCATCAAGCCGTTCCTGCCGCGCATAACGCATGAACCACTTTGTTTTAAAGAGTTGCAAATCATCATCCCCTGACACTGTGTACTATAGCACTATATATCATATATTTCAACAATTTTTTGCAAGAGCCTTTCCCAATTCACACAATATTTCCCCTGAAAATTAATCATTTTCATTCTTATTTGTGCCGACAGGTCGGCATGAGGGTTTCAATCGAAAATAATCAAAAATAGCTGAACTATAACTTAATATATGGTACAAGTATTGTGTACAGATAAAAATAATCAGAAAATAAAAAACATCTTTAAAATAAACTTTACCTGTTGTCGTTAAATTATAGCTGAACAAATTGTCAAAATGATTGACGAAGATAGCCTCAACTAAGAAAAATTGTCTGAAAGTATATATGGAACAGCAAAGCAAAAAGAAAAACGGCTACCTAGCTTATCATGATCAAATCAAACATCTGATTCAAATTGGAGTGGCTCTTTCCGGAGAAAAGAATATCAATCGTCTTCTGGAAATAATTGTGGATGAGGCGCGCAAATTGACCAATGCCGATGCCGGCACGCTTTATATAATATCGGACGACGAGACTAAACTTCAATTCGCGATTATTCAAAATAATTCATTGAATATTCGCATGGGTGGTACCGGAGGAGTTATCACATGGCCAAACGTTAATTTAAAAAATAAAGACGGAAGGGACAATAAAGCCAATGTTTCCGCTTACGTATCAATTTCCGGTGAAACAATAAATATTGCTGATGTTTACAACGCTCAGGGTTTTAACTTTGAAGGAACAAAACAGTTCGATAAAAAAACCGGTTACCGTTCGAAATCAATGCTGGTCTCGCCTTTACGTAATCATGAAAATGACATTATCGGTGTTCTACAGCTTTTGAACGCTTTGGATCCGACAACCGGTGAAGTAATAAATTTTTCATCTGAATCACAGGAGATTATTTTGTCTTTAGCGTCACAGGCGGCAGTTGCTCTTTCCAATAACCATTTAATTCATGATTTGGAGAGTCTGTTTGAATTGTTTATTAAAACAATCGCAACAACCATCGATGAAAAATCACCCTACACAGGTGGTCATATACGCCGCGTTGCTGAATTGACAATGGCCATTGCCGATAAGATAAATGAAACACAGCAGGGGTGTTTCGCCGCTGTAAAATTTTCTGGTGATCAAATACGTGAATTACGCATGGCCGCCTGGCTGCATGATGTGGGAAAAATTACGACTCCTGATTATATCATAGATAAAAAAACAAAATTGCAGACGGTGAATGACCGTATCCATGAAGTTAAAACGCGCCTAAAATTGATCAAAAAGGATTATCTGCCGGCGACTCAATCTAAAAATAAAGATCTGTATGTTGACAAAACCACCAGAAGCGCCGACGCGGAAATCAAAGCATTAGACAAGGAATATCAGTTTCTGCTGGAAGTTAATAAAGGCGAAGAATTCCTGAGTGATGAAAAGATTGCCAGAATCAAAAAAATTGCCCAACGTGAATTGTGTGTGAACGGAGAGATCAGACCACTTCTTTCGGAAGAGGAAGTCTATAATTTATGTGTGCGACGCGGCACTATTAACGAAGAGGAGCGAAATTTAATTAACAATCATGCTCTTGTTACACACAAAATGCTTGCCGGACTTCCGTTCCCAAAAAAACTGCGTCATGTTGCCGATTATGCCGTCGCTCACCATGAAAATATTGATGGCAGCGGTTATCCCTTCGGGCTGAAAGGAGATGAGATTCCCCTGCAATCGAGAATTATTGCCATTGCCGATGCTTTCGAAGCACTTACCACGGACCGGCCATATAGAAAAGGTAAGACTTTATCCGAGGCTTTAAGAATAATGGAGTTAATGGTCAAAGATAAGCACATTGACAAAGATTTGTTCGAGTTTTTTATCAAAGAAAAAATCTACGCTGATTATGCGAAAAGGGAGCTGATGCCGCAGCAAGTAGACATCTAACGACTGCGCTTCATCGCGTCAGGTGAGTTTTGTCATTACACCTTTCAAATCGTAATACTCCACATAATTAATTCATATTTAATTATTTATCAGACTGAGACCAACAATCACTCCATGATGAAGTAGAAGAACCTTCTGACTTGCAAGTGGCAACACAGTTTTGATTTTCTGTAGTACAAAGTCTACCATCTGCAGTATAATTATAACAGGCTAGAATTTTGTTGTTGCAACAATTAATACAATTATTTATGCGTGTCGCACTTGCTTTGGGTGTTTCTTTCGCTTTTACAATAGCCTTTTCCTTTTCATTTGTCGGTTCTTCCGGTGATGGTTTGCTATAAGAATCATTTAACACACAATTTTTCATTCCATCTTTAGGGCTATCTGTAACGATTGAATTGCCGTCACGATCAATACAAATATATAATTCTTCCGCATTAACATAGATTACTAAAGCTAAAAATACGCATAATGTAAAAACTATTTGTTTCATTGTTTTCCCTCCTTCATGGAATTGAAGAAATTAAACGTCCTGAGATAGTAGTGAGTTTATATTTTAAAAAGTTTAGCATAAAATAAAGTGAAAATAAATAATGCAGTTTTTCGATTATTACCATTCGAATTGCGGTATCCGACATCTCTAATGAGACAAGCAAAGACTTGCCCTGCAGTTATACTGGCTGCATAGCCTGAGAACGCGGGGTTATCAAGCGGAACTTCATTGCAGTTTAGGGCTTGCTGTAAAAAGGGGTAGTAGCTTTTTATCCTTAAGGATGGAGATCACTTTCAGAGCTTCGTCTTCGCTGTCGAATTTCCCGACGACAACTCGATACCATGTCTCCTTAGGAGTCGCTTTTCTGGCTACAATCTCGATTTCTTTTCCTCTCAATGACGGTTCGCCTCTGTAAAACTCGGCGGATTTCGGACTCAAGAACGTTCCGACATTAATTTTATACGTTCGATCGGAGGATTGGATAATCAAACTTCCTTCCGTAATTTTCGGCATCCTGACTTTTTGATTTACAGAAATTAGATTGGCATTGGTAATCTCGGGGTTATAATCTAAGATGAGGTCAACGCGGGTTATATTCGATCTTCCGTAATATTGATGCGCTAAGAGACTAATGTTTTGCCCTGTCTTAATTATAATGGACTCCGTTGATCGTGTTTCCTTATTTACGCGCATCAAAGATTCAGATGGCGGCACAGCGAGCTGGAGGGATTCAACAGGCAGCGCCCTTGTCTCAACAGGAGGATAATGCACGTCGACTTTTGAAGTCTTTATGTTTGTTGTTTGAGGAGCTGCGACAAGAGGTCGTTCGGTATGGAAAAGAGCAGTCCACATGGATTCGATACTCCGTTGATTTAAAGGCCAGTATCGAAGGCATCCAAACATCAGATAAAATATTATGCCCAGACCAAGCAGGAACAGGAGGATGACGGCGATCTGCCTTGGAGAAAGAATTCTTTCACGCTGGATTGGATGCGTTCTTTTGACAAAGTTGGACACTTTTATGGGCCTGAATTTCCGTCGTGATGGGCTTTCCAGATTCCTTATGACTTCACGAATGATCTTTGCATCTATTTTTTTCTTGGATTCACTGAAGCCGTTTAGCAAGGCATTGTCGCACACGATGTTAATGACACGCGGAATTCCCTTAGCATGCTCGATGATCACAGAGATCGCCTTGGGGGTGAATGTCTCAGAAGTGCTGCTTCCAACGAGTTTAAGGCGATGCTCAATATAGTCTCGCGACTCTTCGGCGGTCAGGGTCGTAATTTTGCTTCTGATCCTTATCCGTTGGTTAAGAATTTTCAAGTTCGGTGAATTGAGGATATTTTCAAATTCCGGTTGTCCCACGAAAACAATCTGAAGACGCCCTGATGCCAGGGGTACCAGATCGGATAATTTCCCCAGTTCTTGTAGTGTTTCTATTGAAAGATGCTGTGCTTCATCAATAATAATCGTCATCGTTTCATCGCTGCCAAGATGCGACAGATATTCAACAAGCTTATGTAGAAGTGTTTTTTTGTCCTTCTCCGTAACCTCAATGTATCGCTCCCTTAAAATGATTTCCAGAAATTCTTCAAAGGTAATTGATGGATTAAATATGAAGGCTGTTTTTACTTTATCATCGAGGCTCATCAAGAGATAGTAAATAAGAGTTGTTTTGCCTGTTCCCACTTCCCCTGTGATGCTGATGAATTCCTGTCGACTTTCTATGCCCTTCATCATCGCATCAAGAGCTTTCCGGTGGCTCGATGTCAAATAGAGAAATTTGGGATCCGGAGTAATTTCAAAAGGCTTTTCCGAAAATCCGTGAAATTCATTATACATTTTTTACCTCGTAAACTTCATGTTGCTGTTTCAATCCCGCAAGACTTAAAATCCCCCGGCTCCAGTCGGGGGGGGGGCTCCACTGAGTTTGCACCTAAGTGCAGGATCCGGTTGATCTGCCTTGAATATTTGTACCATATGTTAAGTTAGAGTTCAGCAGTTTTTTGATTGTTTCCGATTGTAGAACTTAAACGATTGCAATTTGAAATGTTGTATGAATTGGGATTAGTGGATTATTTCAACAACTTAACTTATATTTAATTTGAGAATAAAAAAAGGGTTGATTTACAGAATAATCCATAAAAATAGAAAAAGTAATTAGCTTAAGGTATCTTTCTTAAAAGATTAAACGAAAAATAGATTTGATTGAGTAGATCCCCCTCCGGCAGGAGCCGGAGGGGGATCCCTATAATAATGAGACTAGCTAAAAACGAACGAAGTGAAGTTTGAAGCGTTAGTCGAATTATCCCGCATAAGCTTGGGGTAATGAGACCCAAGCTTCAGAAATAAAGTGCATAACCTGAATAACCTAAAGGTCACCGTGGGGTCATCTGCGACTGAAGCTTGCAGGTCGAATCAATGACATTCGCCGAAAATGAGTGAAACGAAATTTGAAGCGTAAATGGAATTGATCCCAGGAGCGAAGCGACGCGGGGTTATCCCGCAAAGCAGAGGATAGCGCGACCTCCCGCGGGTTACACCGCATTCCTCCCCCGGCTGAAGCCAGGGGATTTCAAACCGCAGGATTAAATAGACATTGCAACAAATTACAATACCATGCTCAAAGGCACTATATCTGGAGCGTGGGGGTTGATATTCTCCCGCCACCCAACTCGCCAATGAAACAAAAAACTGAATATATCATTGATAACAATCGGTATACAGAATCTTATGTCGTCACTATTTCATTGACATTCAAAACCGTTCTTCTTATACTCCCTTTCATAATAAGTAATGTCTTATCAAGTATCAAAAAAATAAAACAAAGAGGCAAATGATGAAAGCAATAAACAAGACGAAAAAACAGCTCATCGACGAATTGGAAGCCCTGCAGAAAAGGGTTTTAGAACTCGAAGCTTTTGAAATTGGTCTAAAGGAAGTAAGGCAGGAATTTGGTAAAAGAGTAGGGGAATATTTCCCACAAATGCAACACATGGAAGATGCCATTTACGTTATTTTTGATCGAAAGTATGAATTCGTCAATGATAAATTTGCCGTTATGTTTGGTTATTTGCCGGAAGAGATTTGCAACCCGGCATTTGATATGATGACGTTGATCGCTCCGGAAAGTCGCCGTTTTATCAGGGATAAACACAAGCATGGTTCTCATGGTGAATTTATGGTTGATCAGTACGAGTTTACCGCTCAAAATAAAGACGGCATAAAAATGGATTGTGAAACGTTTGTCTTGTTTGTTCCATATAAATGGGGGATTGCCATTCACGGGATGCTCCGGAATATAACTGTACGCAAGCGCATCGATGAAGAACTGCAGAGAAGCCGTAGTGACTTGCAGGTTGTATTGAATTCCATACCAACAAGCATTTTTTATCAGGACAAGCATCATCGATTTATCCAGGCAAATAAGGCATTCTGTAAATTCCTTGGATTTTCGATGGAACAAATCATAGGAAAGACATTAGCCGATCTTTTCCCAAATCTACCGGCGGAGCAACTTTCTCCTTTTTTTGAAATCAATAATCAAGTCATGAACTCTGGACGTTCGAACCGAGGATTTATTGAAATTTTTCCATCTGTTCGAGGAAGACGATGGATTCAAAACGACCGGATTCCATATCGAGACGAGTTGGGGGATATCATTGGTGTAATCTGTCTAGCTATTGATATCAACGAATTAAGAGATACGGAAGATAAACTACGTTACCTGAGCTTTTACGACGTATTAACCGGTCTTTATAACCGGGCCTATTTCGAAGACGAAATATCCAGATTGGAAAACAGCAGGCAATTTCCGATTACTTTTATCAACATTAAGATAGAAGACTTAAAATCTGTTAATGATCGTCATGGTATCGATACAGGAAACAATTTGTTACAACAAACAGCAAAAATTTTGAAAATATTCCGTAATGAAGATGTTGTCGCTAGAATCAGTGACGATAAATTTGCAGCTCTCCTGCCCCTTTCGGATAAGTCTATCGGAGAAAATACTCTTGTCCGGCTTAAGGAATCTCTTGCTTTACACAATAAAAATCACTATGGGACACCACCATTGAAATTGTCATTTAGTGCTGAAACGGTCACTAAACCCCAAGATATGCGTCACATCTTAAGTTAAAGTTTTGATAGTTAAAAATGGGAGGGGTAGCATATTAAGATGCTGCGGTTTTGCCGTAGGAATTTCCAGCCGGCTCTTTGTCGCGTCCTCTTGCCCCGATTATAAGTTTCGCGCCGGGAGCTTCTTTACGGGCGTATCTGATAAGAATGCGTACCAAACCCTTAAGAAACCTGCCTTTTTCCGATTCATCGGACAAGAAGTCTATAGCTGCTCTAAGCGTAAATGGTTTTTTTCTATATGGACGCTCTGATATCAGCGCGTCCAGAGTATCGACTATACCTATCAAATGAGAATATTTATTGAGCCCCTTTATCCCCAGTGGGTAACCCGAGCCATCAAGCCTCTCATGATGCTGGAATGAAGAGAAGTCATATTTCTTATGGTCTTTGCCGAAATAATAATGCAAAAGGATATATCCTATCAATGGATGAGTGTGTAATATGAGGCGTTCTTCCCTTGTAAGCGGCAAACGCTTATTCAGGATGCGTAGCGGTATGCGCGATTTACCGAGATCGTGAAAAAGACTCAGACGAATGGTCATATCCGGGGAATATTTATTTTTTAGTGAATTGTCCAAGGATATCTTGGCAGTAAGGATGGCAATCATCAGGATATGGTGATATGTATACGGCGATATCTTTTTCATATGCGCGAGTTCGGACAATACTTTTTCGGGCATGGTTACGCGGCGCATATAACTAATTATCTTCAGGTTAGTTTCAGGCGGCCAGAAGATATTTGAATACCGCTTATCTTTGAAGGCCTGGATCAGATCATTCATTAGCTGGGTGTCTTTTATTTGGACATAGCGGATATGCTCAGATAAACCGGCGATGTTCTTTAGCGTCCCTCTATCGATGAGATCTCCAGCTTTTATGAGCAGCTTCTTATCAAAGCTATATAGATCGTTTTCAAGCTGCATATGAATCACCTTGAGACACGCTATATTTTATTTACTACCGTTATGACAAGAGTTTACTTTGGGATACCTAATTTTTCCATTAAATCATATAAAGTAGGACGGCTGATTCCAAGCTCCGATGCTGCTTTAGTTAGATTATTTTCATTTCGCGCTATGGCCTTTAAAATGAGTCCCTTTTCCAATATTTCGCGGGCATCTTTGAGCACCAAACCCTCCCTCTTACCTGCAACTGCCTTCATTTCTAAGTCTTCCAGTGTAATTTTTTTTCCTTCAGACATAATCACAGCTCGTTTTATCCGGTTCTCCAATTCCCGGACATTTCCAGGCCAGGAGTAGCTCTCAATGGCTTCAATAGCCTCACTGCTGAATCCTTTAATTTTTTTTCTGGTTTCACTTGTATATCGATCCAGAAAAGTTTTAGCCAAAAGGACGACATCTGCATCTCTTTCCCGCAATGCCGGAAGAGAAATATTTATTACGCTTAGACGATAATATAAATCGTCCCGGAAAGTTGCATTTTTCATTGCTTCTTCAAGATCACGATTGGTAGCTGCCAAAACTCGCGTATCCACCTCTATTTGTTCTCTTCCCCCTACACGTTCTATTGTTTTTTCTTGAAGAAAACGAAGAAGTTTTACTTGAAGTGTCAGCGGAAGATCACCAATTTCATCAAGGAAAAGAGTTCCTCCTTCAGCCATTTCAAATCTTCCTTTACGCTGAGCATGTGCGCCGGTGAAAGTTCCTTTCTCATGTCCAAAAAGTTCACTTTCAATAAGATTTTCAGGAATGGCGCTGCAATTTATAGGAATAAAATGCTTGGACTCGCGGAGACTCAGCCGGTGAATGGCACGGGCAACCAGTTCTTTGCCGGTACCGCTTTCGCCCCTTATTAAAACGGGCGCGTCGGTTGTCGCCACTTTGCGAATGGTGGAAAAGACATCCTGCATTTTGGGGGAAGTTCCGATCATGCCTTCAAAAGTGTCGCCGCTCAAACGATGCCGCATCTCACGTTGCTCATGCTCCAGTTGAGAAACATGGAATGCCCGCCGCAGCACAACTTTCAGCTCGTCTAATTGAATTGGTTTGTAAAAGAAGTCGTATGCGCCTTTTTCGACAGCGCGCAGTGCATATTCTTTTTCACCGCGTCCGGTTATGATAATCACTTTTGTGTGGCTATAGTTATCAAGGATATGGTCGAGGACAGCGAAACCTTCTTCAACACCGGCTGGATTTGGCGGCAGTCCCAGATCCAGGGTGACTACTGCCGGCTGCTCTTTGTTTATAATGGCTATGGCGCTTTGCCGGTCTTCAGCCAGATAAACATTATAGTCCGCTGTTAACGCCCATTTCATCTGAGTGCGCAGATCTTCATCATCATCAACGATTAATAGTTTTTGTTTTCGCAAAATAACACCTTTGGAAAAATAAATAGAGACAGGCAAATATCGACTATTGCCTCGTCACTTTTTGTCATTCATTATTTTTGCCACGCGGCAGCAGTATTTTGAATACGCTTCCCTTGCCTTCCTCGCTTTCCACATTCAGTTTACCGCCATGCGCATCTATAATAGTTTTACAATGATAAAGGCCAATGCCCATCCCTTGTTTCTTTGTTGTCTGGAAAGGACGGAAAAGATTCTTCTCTATAAATTCTTTAGAAATTCCGCAGCCGGTATCGCTTACGGAAATTTCCACCCAGTTATCCTGAGAACTTGTAGCAACAGAAATTTGGCCATCATTTCCAGTCGCATCGTATGCGTTCATGAGCAGATTTTCAAGAACTTTGTGCATTTGTTCCTGATCTATGGGAAGCAGTGGCATGTTGTGATCGAAATTCTGACGTACCTTAGCCTTTACATATTCTTTCGCATCGTAGATAGCTGCGGTTATCAGATCATTTATATTTGTTTCGCGAAAGGAAAGATCAATTTTCTGGCTTAAGAGAGACAGGCGGCTGCTCATCTTGTTAATTTTGGATACACTCTGAGAAATAGTTTTCAGCGCATCCGTGCGGAATTCCGGGTTATCAATATGCAGAGGCAGATTTTGCGTCACCAGAGAAAGTTTTGACGCCAGATTTTTCAAATCGTGCATAAAAAAAGCAGACATGGTCTGAAATGCCTCCAGTTCCTTGGTCTGGCGCAGACGTTCGGAAAGTCTCATGCCCAATAAAGCGGCCGCTGCCTGACCGGAAATAGTTTTAATCAGTTCCGATTCTTCAAAGGTAAGCGGTTCATAAAATACTTTTTCGCTTAAGGTCATTATTCCAATGAGCTGTCCGGCGGCATTAAGAGGAACGCAGTAGCGAATGCGCGATTCCTTGGTTTCCAATTCATAGGTATGGGCCAGATCAGCAACCCAGTCATCTTCGCGCCCTTTCAAATCAAGCGGCATGTTTTGATTGGTCATGGCGCGGATCAGCCTCGTTCCGCCTTCTTTGAAAAAGTGCATTTCTTCGATCTGGTCTGCGGTAAACACCGTTGACCCGCCAAAAGATAATTGCTCCTGCTTTTCGTCAACAAGCCAGATGCTGACGGAAAGAATCCCCAGTGTATCCGACACCATCTTGACGATAATATTACATAACTCGTTAGTTTTTGTTACAGAGGCGGTTCTCTGGGTGAAGTCTTCCCATATTTTTTGATAATCGTATTGCGGACGCTTTAAATGCCGGCTGATGAAACGTTTTCGTTTTATTCGCAATCGGTCGGAGAGCAGAAAAGTAGCCAGAATAATTATTGTAACAAAAATCAGGAAGATAACCAGGTTGATATTTCTGAGCCATTCGAAATGCAGTGAAATCCAGGAAATCATTCCCAGTGATATAAAATATGCGCCAACAATCAGTATGGTGAAAGAAGTATAGAGAAACTGGTGTGAAAGCTGAATGCTGGCATTCAGCGGTTTGCCGCGAAATAGCGACCGGAAAATAAAAAAGTCGGCTATCAGAAGAGCGCCCAGATCAACTAAATAAAGACCCGTGTCCACGCCGTTGAAGAGGACAACCTGACTATCCGTAAAAATCCGTATTCCAAAAATGCTGCCTATGCCCAGAAACAAGAATTTGGTCTGCCAGCGAATGTGTCCGGTAGAATGACGGAAAGTTCTTTCCAGATTCATGAGAATGGCTATGGATATTATAATCGAGATGATGTGCCACAGATAACCGGACCATCCTATCCGGATAAACAGAGTTGACGAATTTTGCGGCGCCAGAACTAAAGAAATAAAGTCATTATTAAAAATAGTAATCAGGGAAAGTGGCGCAACAACTGCCAGCAGCAAAACCCACTTCCATCTAGATATTTGTTCGGAATAGTTAGCGCGGGCAAAGCTGATGCTGAAGAACAGCCAGGCAGGCGGCACAAGAGAGGCTACAATAAACCGCAACCGCTGCCAGAAAAGGAATCCCGAAAGTGAGTTGGTCTGATAAACAAGACCAGTGAGTGCGGCCTCCAGAGACAAAAGCAGCATGCCGAAGGCAAATATACCCGGAACAAAAGACCGCGGCCCGCGGTAAATGCCGATGGCAATCACCGCAATAGTAACGCCCGCTGCCGCAAATGAAAGCTCAACATTAAAAGGCATGATTCATCCGTAACATCTTTTTTCTTTGTTTAACCACATTCGTAATGTCCCCCGCTGGCGGGGGTAGGGGGTGGATGTGTTTAATGCAATCATAATATTCATCAGTCAAACATTGATAATCCTTAGTCCACCTCCGTCCCTTTGGGACACCTCTCCAGGCATACGCCGGACTAGACGCGCCATCGGAGGATATGAAATTAAAATTATTCCTGATGCGATACAATCTCTCCACCCGTAAAAATTATTACTTCTTTTCTGATCTTCTTAAAAAAAACAGTATCGGAGCCAACAACAGCAACGCCACAATAAAAAAAGGTATGCCGCCTTCTTTGTGCAGAGAGCTGGAAAGAATTCGCGGATCAACATAATTTCCCAACAGTGAGAGCGTTAAAATCCGAATGCCATTTTTTAACATGGCAATCAATACTGCGCAGACAACAAGAAAAATTATTTTCCAGTAGGATTTCAGAAACATATAACCGGCCAAAATGGCGACAATAAAAATAGCCATGCCTGACCGGATGCCACTGCATTGTTTAGCCACTTCGACACTGATATTTGGTAATTGAAAGACAAAGCCATCTCTTACAAACGGCACTCCCGAGGCCAGAAATAACAGATTTACAAACTCCGTGGAACCGACCTGTAAAAAACGGATGATATTATCCATGAGAGCCGTGGGGATCGGAACAGTAAAAATCAAAAAGAGGAGAGGGAACAAAGCGCTTCGATAAGCCTGCATACCGTAAAGAAGAATAAAAGCTCCGTTTATAAAAATGAAGATAGAAAAGGCGATAAGAGACGCGTAATTGTTTTGATCCAGCGGCGCGCCCCACAGAAATCCTCCCAGAAACAGAGCAATGCCCAGAAGCAAAACGGGAATTCCCACGACAAATAAATAATTTACTTTGGCAAAAATTTCTTCGCGTTTAATGTAAACCAGATAAATGCTCACCAGAGGAATAAGTGCGATATGAGAATAATATTCGCTTTTATTTGAGGAATAAAGCGCTTTGATCGGCGTATAAGCCATGATCAATGCCAAAGCCGCAAAAAGAAGAAAAACAATATTTCTAGTGTTAAGATGTTCTTTGATTTTTTTAGTCAGAGAATTTTCGCTCATATTCACCTTTAATAATATTTTAACAATCTTATTAATACATTAGACAGAAAAATGCGAACACTTTTTTTAATAGTTGATTGTTTGATTTTGTTTCCATTTTGTCAATTATAAGGAATGTGAATTTCTATAATATCATTATTACGAAGGATGCAGGAATATTGCGGTTTGGTTTTTTGCTCCGCCCCTTGGTCCTTAAATCTTGTTCCTTGCCCCTTGACCCTTTCCCCTTGCACCTTGGTCCTTGAACCTTGCCCCTTTTTTATGCTCACTGAAAAATAGTCTTGACTATTTTTCAATTAACTGAATAATAGCCATATGAAAAAGCGAGCCCCTTATATTAATGTGTGGAAAGAATTGTCTTATGACAAAGCGATGATTTTTCTGGCCGGTCCCCGCCAGTCAGGTAAGACGACACTTACAAAAATTATTGCCGCATCGTTTAGCAATAGTCTTTATTGGAACTGGGATATAGTGAATAATCGCACGCATCTTCTTCAGGATCCTGGATTTTTTTCGCATCTTGTTAGGAAAGACAATTCCGTGCCCCTGATCATTTTTGATGAACTTCATAAATACAAAGACTGGAAAAATTATCTGAAGGGCGTTTATGATGAATTTAGTGACGAATTCAAATTTCTCATTTCCGGCAGTGGACGCCTGGATATCTATCAGAAAGGTGGTGATTCACTGGCCGGCAGGTATTATCTTTTTCATCTCTTTCCCTTCACCATTGCAGAACTGGGTGGCATGAACAGGCCTTTTGAGGAGTTCATGAGCGACCCCTTGCATTTGACTATGAAGAAAAGTGAAACCTTGGAGGTCATCTGGCAACAACTTGCCACTTTATCCGGATTTCCCGAACCTTACCTTTCCGGTCGTGAGACTACTTATCGGCGTTGGTCTAACACCTATACGCGACAGCTAGTCAGAGAAGACATCCGTGATTTGACGGATATCAAATCCGTGCAGGATATGGAAACAGTTTATACACTTTTACCATCAAAAATTGGTAGCCCGCTTTCCGTGACTTCACTTGCGAAAAACCTGAAGGTTTCTTACAATACTATTCGGAGCTGGCTTGATATTCTGGAAAGATTTTATCTGACATTCAGTATTCCAACTTGGACGGGCAAGGTTGCCCGGGCTATTCAGAAAGAACGGAAATGCTATCTTTATGACTACCCGAGGATCAAAGATCCTGCCGCACGTTTCGAAAACATGGTGGCCTGTGAGTTATTGCGAGCAGTAACCATATGGAACGACTTGGGGTCAGGCGTTTTTTCTCTTCATTTCATAAGGGATAAAGAGAAGAGGGAGGTTGATTTTTTGATTGCTAACAGCGGCAAACCTTTTCTACTTATTGAGGCAAAATTATCTGATTCACAGCCTGCAAAACCTCTTTTGGCATTTCAAAATAGACTGGGTGTACCCGCCGTTTTGCTAATTGAGACTGGCAATGGTTATCGGATTATACTTAATGGAACACATAAAATTTTGATCTCGCCGGCCTGGCAGTGGCTTGCCCAGTTGCCTTAAACCTTGGCCCTTGCTTCTTGTCCCTTGTTCCTTGACCCTTGCCCCCTTATTCCTTGACCCTTATTCCTTGACCCTTTTTCAAATCTGTAAACTATTCCGACGTTTCAAGGCAGCTAAATCACATTCAAGAGGCAATTTACTCGTATTTAGCTAACAATAACAAATAATTAAACGTAAATAATGGGTAAAATAAAGTTGTGAAGTATTCCGACACCTGCAATTTTATCAAGGAAATCAAGGCAATAAAAACCACACAGTGTTTATAAAATGCTGGTTTTTAACGAATTATATTAATTATTAACCATTTTATTCAATTTTCAGGAATTAATTAATTGGATCGGTCTGTGTCGAGGCGTGTAAATGTCATTGGTTCAGTTAAAATTGGTTATGAGGATTTGAAACGGTGCATCTGAGCGTCTATAAACTGTACATTGCACACCTTCCTATCAGTAAGCGGACCAATTAATAGTGTGATGTTGATGTCATACACTTTTATGCTGCTGAATTTGCAGGTTAGCACGTTGTATTGTTTCTATAGCCCTGTTATGGGTAGCCTGATAATAATATTTCATGTCGGATTTCTTTACGATTTGTAATATCGATGTATAGAAGAGCCAATCAAAATGAAACAAATAAAATATTTATAATTATTAATATTATATATTTATAAAATATTTTAATATTAATTTTATAATTAGCATAGTTCTTGCTGTAATGATAAACAAATGAAATTGATAGATTCAGAATAAAAAAATAAAATTGATTTTATAAAATTATTTAGAGGAGGAGGTAAAAAATGAAAAAGTATTTAAAGGTAGTTGGTTTGACGGTAGCAATGCTCTTCATCGTCGCAGGAAGTGCGATGGCATATTCAATTACATATCTAGATAATACAAATAGTTGGCCTGGATATGCCCCATATTTACAAAATGGTGTTCCTGTTGACCATATAGGTAGTCCAGACATTTATACCCTTACAGTAAATGTTGATGATAGCAATATGAACCTTGAAAGCATTGTTATATCAGAGAGAAATAGAGTATTGTTTGATTCACTGTTTATTAATACCAATGTAGCCCGGGGAGAATCCTATGAAAATTGGGATTATTATGTGTTTTCAACAGCACCCGCTTTTCACGTGCCGAGTATCTCAACGCTATATTCAGTTGCACCCGGAGGACCTGGAGTTGGGTTTGATTATACTTACGTAAGCTCTCATTATCCGTATAGAGCTGGATCTCCGGTTGCAATAGCTGATGGTATAACAGCTATTCCAGATGGTGTTTCTGTAAATTGGTTAGTGACGAATGCAGTGAACAACACAGGGTTGCTAACATATTCATTCGCTCCAGGGATTGTAATGGGTGATTTCGCTATCGGATACACACCATACTGTGCAAATGACGTTATCCTGGTGACGCGTACTCCTGAACCAAGTATTCTTATACTTTTTGGCCTTGGATTAATTGGTTTAGCCGGTGTGAGAAGAAGAATTAAAAAATAGAATTATTGATAATATAACGAAAAAAGGCAGAGTAATTTTTTACTCTGCCTTTTTTTATTTAATTCCAATGTCCTTTAATAGGTATCTTAGGGCATTTGCCTGCCGCCTTTTATCTTCAGTCTTAACCACAACATCATGAATTTTTAGTAACACGCTAATCCCACTGATCGGTATCTTTAATGTTTGTTATAATTTATTGCAATATTAGTCCGTTGCCAATCAGAACATAAAAAATCATGAGATCTGTTTGCTATCGTCATTATATTATGCCTGTGATATACTAAATAAACTTGGTATTATGCCCGGTAAATCAACCTTTTAATATTTGATAGCTACTTGGTATTAATTCCTTTAAGCATGAAAATGATCTATAAACTGTTGAGACTAATTACCAATATAAACTTGAAATTATTAGGAGGCATCTGTCTTACCATCCTTATTATCATTCTCATCGCGGGCATTTGGCCTTTTAATTTTTTTCCTAAAAACAAAGTTGTGTGGCTGCAAGATAAAAACGGCGTCTATTTTTCCAGCCAAGGCATGATACTTAGCCCTGATCCTTTAAATGACCAGCAGCAATCACTTTTGAATAAAAAATCAATAACTATAGAAATTTTAATCCATCCAACAGAAGAACCCCCAGATAACATTAATCGTATATTATCTATTTATGATGGCGAAGGTTCCGAAATAACTTTTCTCGGCCAATGGAAAAAGGATCTTATTATCCAGAGCAGAATTAGAAAACCTGTTGGAAATATATTGCATAGTGAAATTGGTGCCGATGATGCTTTTGGAAAAGATCAAGATTATTTATTGTCTATAACATCTGGCACAGAAGGAACAGCCATATATATCAATGGCCAACTTGCGCGAAGCTATCCGCGTCATCGCCTGCTTGGCAGTGTAACTTCAAAAAAAATCGGCTTTATCCTTGGTAATTCACCAGTAGGGAAAAATTCATGGAAGGGCCGGATAACGGGGTTGGCAATTTATAATCAAACATTCACAGCAGATCAAATTGTTAAACATTATCAATCATACTTAAAAAACAATTTTACTATGCGTACGGAAAAAGAAGGGTGTATTGGTTTATATCTTTTTAATGAAAAACAAGGCGCCGTAATCAAGGATTATTCCAATCTGAATAATAACCTGACAATCCCCGTGCTTTTCCGGCCTATTAAAAAGATTATATTAGATCCACCCTGGCATAATTCTCATTGGAACAAGTCTTTCATTCAGGATACCATTATTAATCTGCTTGGATTTGTACCGTTAGGATTTTTCTTTACCGCCTTTTTATTAAAAGCAAGCAATTGGAAGAAAAAGATAATTTATATTGGTGTGGCTGCCACTGGCTTTGCGATTAGTCTGGCTATTGAACTGTCTCAGATTTATCTTCCTTCAAGATATTCAGAACTGGATGATGTAATTTGTAATTCTGTTGGTACAGTTTTAGGTATCTTGATTTTACATCTGATAATACAAAGTAAGAAAATTCACCTCTAAAAGAATAAAATATTGATCCTTGACCCCTGACCCTTGACCCTCGTATTTCGTCCCTTATTCCTTGTTCTTTTGGTGAATTTAACCTACGAAATGGGCAAAATGACCATATTTTGAGAAAACAAACAGAGCCATTTTTATGTAATATTTTGATATTAAACACTAATTATTATATGGTTTTGTGGTATAAACATTGCACTATTTTTATTAGAACTTGAAAAAGGCAAACCATCTGAAAAGGTGGGGCGCAAAGTTACTGACCTAAGTCTTCGTAGAAGGATAAGGTGGCAGAACTGCCGGGCAACATCAAAAGATCCGTCCAGCAATCCTGCCAATACAAAATAACAAATTTTAAAAGAGCATGTAATAACAACCAATGCTTGAAAAAGGCAAACCATCTGAAAAGGTGGGGCGCAAAGTTACTGACCTAAGTCTTCGTAATGGGATAAGGTGGCAGAACTGCCGGGCAACTTCAGAAGATCCGTCCAGCAATCCTGCCAATACAAAATAACAGATTTTAAAAGAACGTTTATTAAGAACCAAAGCTTGAAAAAGGCAAACCGCTTGAAAATGTGGGGCGCAAAGTTACTGACCTAAGTCTTCGTAGAAGGATAAGGTGGCAGAACTGCCGAGCAACATCAGCGCCCTCCTTTTTAGGAAAAAAGGAGGTAGTATCATGAGTAGTAGAAAGACAAAAATAACATTTTTAGTGTTCCTATTGTTGCTTTTGGGAGCGACAAATATTTATGCGGCAGATTACTATGTAGCCCAACACGCGGCAGGATCAGGAAATGGTGATAGTTGCGCCACTGCAACAGCCATTTCCTATTATACGGGTAGTTGGTCTGGAAAGGTATCCGCTGGTGATACGGTTCATCTTTGCGGAACGCTTACATCGACCTTGACTATCGGCGGTAGTGGTTCTTCCGGTAGTCCGATAACTGTTAGGTTTGAAAGCGGAGCGAAGTTTTCTCAAGGAGCAGGTACGGCTTGGGGAACAACCAGTACCGCAGCTATAGTAATTAACGGTGTAAATTATATCACCATTGATGGAAATCGCGTAGGTATTATAGAAAATACAGATAATGGAAGTCCAAACACAACAACACCCGCAGGAACATTCGGCACACAGCAGGAATCGTATGGAATATATCTTTATGGTTCTACTGGTGTGACCATCCAAAATTTGACAATTCGGAACATCTATCAAAGAGTTGCCAGTTCCAATGATTCTACTGGTCTTGGTTATGCAATTTATGTATCAAAATGTCCCACTTTGACAATCAGCGGAAACACTATCACCAATTCGCATTACGCTATGAAGGTGATGGCATCATCTTTAAACACAGACGGATTAACTATATCTGGAAATACAATTTCTAAAGTAGCAACTGGAATAGTCATATCCTTGGAATCTGCTATTAACTATACCAATATTAATGTTTATAGCAATACTATCACTTTGGATAATACTTGGTCTGGATGTTGGGGTTCTTGTATTTTATCAAGTGAATGGTATCATGTGGACGGTATCCATACTTGGGGTAATTTCGCCGGTAACGCACTCGGAACAATAAAAATATATGGTAATACTATCACGGCAGATGGAGTTTTTTCGCATGACACAACATCTAACATAACATCATTGATTTATCTCACTGACTACACATATCCTGCATATGTATATAATAATGTCTTGCACTTTATTACAGGGAACCCTGCTGGTGGATTTATAGGCCTGGAAAGCACTTCCGCAGATGCAGCATTTTATATCTACAATAATACAATAGTGGGAAATACTAAAACAAATGTCGGCGGTTCTGGTATATATCTTGCTGGAAGTGTAGCCTTTCCTGTTTCAATAAAAAACAACATCATATCTAATACCTATTGCGGGATTGAAGAAAATAGTAGCTCCATTGCGTATGCAATAACGGCAGCATATAATCTTTATAATACCCCTAACTTTAAACATTTAGCAAGTTTTAAGACATGGACTCAGTGGAAAGCCCTTGGGGCAGGGTATGACAATACCGGAAGTATTGGCAATGCAGTAGACCCCTTATTCACTTCAACCTCTGATTTCAGTCTATCATCTAATTCTCCTGCAAGAAATGCTGGTACGAATTTATCAGCATTGTTCACAACCGACTATCTAGGCAATCAACGACCAATAGGTGCAAATACTTGGAACATGGGAGCCTATGAATATGGGGCAGGCAATCAACCTACTGACCCTATTCTATTAGTTATATCAGCTAATGGTACAGTATCAAGCAATCCGGCCGGCATCAATTGCGGATCGACCTGCTCCGCTAATTATGATTCAGGAACGTCAGTGACCTTGACCGCTGTGGCGAATAGCGGATACACTTTCACCGGCTGGGCCGGAGGTGGATGTTCCGGTATAGACGCTTGCACCGTAACTATGTCCGCAGCGACATCTGTTACAGCAACTTTTACACTTGTTGCCGCATCCATACCTGCCACATCCATACCTGCCACGCCAGCAGCTGCCACACCCAGTGGTGACGGCGGCGGTGGTGGCGGCGGCGGATGCTTCATTGCCACGGCAGCCTATGGTTCTTATCTAGATCCGCATGTTATGGTGCTGAGAGAATTTCGCGATAAAGTTTTGCTGAAAACGAAATTAGGCCAGAAGTTTGTCAAATTCTATTACAAATATTCGCCACCTATCGCCGATTATATCCGCAAGGTTGAGGCATTAAGGGTTGCAACAAGACTGGCATTAACACCGATGGTTTACGCTTTGGCTTATCCAAACGCTACAGCGATGCTGCTGCTGACTGTACTTCTAATTCGTATGATCGGCAGAAGAAAGAAAATGGAAAAGCTTGTATATTCAATGGGCAGCACTTACTTTCAGAGCGGACCGAGAAAGGCGTTCGTAAAAGTGCGCTAATGGCCACGGATAAAAAGTATAATGTAGAAAAGGGCAGAATCAATTTTGACTCTGCCCTTTTTGAATATTATACTAACACCACATCAGATCATCCTTAATTTATTTTGGGATGTGATTTATATAATCTTATTCCACGTTTTGACTGTCCAAAATAAAAGTGATCTTTGATCAGGATGTTTGGCCTTGTTGGATTTTCGCGTATTGTCTTATTTAGAAATGAACTCCTTTAATTTACTCAAGCGGTTTAAAAAAACTCTCGAACTCAAAACGATTATTTTAATCTCGTTAATATCCTTTTTCCATCAGGCTGATTTCGTTATCTCGTCGATAGTATTTTGGCTGAAGCGATACCTGATAATTTTTGCCGGCTTGAGAGCTTTGCACAAATCCGCTATTCTTGATTCCGGGCGCAGAGACTATGTCACAATGTCAAGAATCACGATCAAAGTCGTCATACCGGCGCAGGCCGGTATTCAGAACGTTCTAATAATACTGGATTCCGTGTCGCGCTTCGCTTGCACGGAATGACAAAAAGGTAATGACGACACAGTCTCTGTGCCCGGAATCCAGTAAATACTTGCCAACACTGGATATACCCTGAATAATCTGAAGTTCATCAACGAGCGGTCTGACAAAATATTGGTTTCATACATTTGTACAAAGCTCTCAACTTTTTATTGCTTATTTTTATTATTTTATGTAATTTAAAACAGTTTAACTAAAATTTTGGGCAAGTCATGATTTTTAGTACTTTAAACCAAAAGAAGTTATGAAGTTAAACTTTAAGAAAGGGAATAAAATCATGAATAGCAGTAAGACAAAAAAAACATTTATTACATTTCTATTGTTGCTTGTTGGGGCTACAAATATATATGCGGCAGATTACTATATAGCTCAAAACGCTGCAGGTAATAATGATGCCACAAGTTGCACCGCCGCAAAGGCGTATAGCTGGAATTGGAAAACTCCCAATGTTGTGGCTGGCGATACTGTTCATCTCTGCGGGACATTTACATCAACATTAATTATTCCTCAGAGTTCTAGCTCGCCGGGTGTTACTGTTAAGTTTGAAAACGGAGCTAAGTTTTCTAAGTCGGCTTGGGGAACAAAATCAAGCGCGGCTATCTATGCCATTAATAAGAATTATATTAGTATTGACGGCAACAATGTTGGAATAATAGAGAATACGGACAATGGAACGGATTTAGGGACACAACTCGACTCGGAAGGCATTTATATTTCTAGTGGTTCAAATATTGTCATTAAAAACCTTAACATTAAAGAATTGTATAATAGAATACCAAGAGTTGCTGGCGATTCTAATAAGTATGGGCGTGGTATTGTAATTCATAATTCATCAAGCGTAACGATAAATAACAATACTATTTACGGAGTGTATTACGGGATTCAAAATAGCGCTTCTTCTGGTAATCCATCAGGTCTTAGAATTCACCATAATGATATATCTCAAATGTCAACAGGAATCGTTGTGCGTCAAGATGGGGCAACTAATTATTCAAATGTAAATATCTATAACAATAAAATATACGATTCTTATGTATGGGATGGTTGTTGGAGTGGAACTGGTGACGATCAATGTACTGGCGGTAAATGGAATCACAGAGATGGTATTCATACATGGGGTAATTATAGCGGATATACACTTGGCCCTATTAATATTTATAATAATGAATTTTTCGGTGATTGGGGTGTATCTGCCCATATTACTGCGTATGTGTATTTAACTGATTATACATATCCGGCTTACATTTACAACAATCTCATGGTTGCAACAGTGGCGCCACCTAGCAATGCGTTTATAGATTTAGGCACTTACGGTACAGGTAGTGCATATATCTATAACAATACTATAAAAAGCACATCAAACACTAATACTGGTGGGACAGCTATATATTTTGCCAATGCAGGAGCTTGGACAGCGGACATTCGGAATAATATCATCTCCACGACATACATGGGGATATACGATCCGGGGGGGATAGCAACCATAACGGCAGATTATAACAATTACTATAATGTCCATACAGTGGGACGCAGAAGCGTGTGGTATGATGAACTTACGAAGTGGCAAACGTCCTTAGGCGGTTGCCCGGTCAGTGATAATGAATGTAATAGCATAACGTCAAACCCGCAACTCACGGCGTCATATGCTTTACCTTTAGGTTCTCCTGCAATTGATGCCGGTACAGATTTATCTGCTATTTTTACAACTGACATTTTAGGCTATACGCGTCAAAATCCATGGGATATTGGAGCGTATGACTATGCGGCAGACGCTGGTATAACTCAATATGCTCTATCAGTTACATCAGCCAATGGCACAGTGACAATCAATCCTTCAGGAATTATTTGTAGATCGGCCTGTTCGGCTAATTTCAGTTCAGGGGTATCAGTGATTTTGACCGCCCAAGCTAATAGCGGATATAAATTTTCCGGTTGGTCAGGTGCATGCTCCGGGACGGGCACTTGCAGCGTAATTATGACCGTGGCGAAATCTGTTATAGCAACTTTTGTACCTATTCCCATCACCAACTCTGCCATAGCCGGTGATGGTGGTGGCAGTGGCAGATGCTTCATTGCAACGACTGCCTATGGTTCTTATCTTGATTCGAATGTCGTGTTACTGCGAGATTTTCGTGATAGAATATTGCTAAAAAATAAATTAGGCAAAAAGTTTGTTGAATTTTATTATAAGCATTCGCCACCAATTGCAAATACCATAACCAAATATGAAATTTTAAGAATTGCGACCAGGCTGGCCTTAACACCGATAGTCTATATTCTGGCATATCCAAATATTACATTAATACTGTTGTTAATACCTCTTTTGATTTTGGTTGTATCCAGAAGAAAAGAATGCCCACATTCCAAAGGTTAGCTGCTATTCTGCCCAAGTATTGTTCAAAGTGCCATATCTATATCTTTAAAAATATCGTATATATTATTTTTTACTTGAGGCATTATTTGCTGGAGCTTTGCTTTGACTTTCATTCTATATTTAAGAGCAGTGCAAATAACTTCAATTATTTCTTCTTTTCCCATTGTCCTCGGATCAGCGATAAGGTTTTCCACTCCAACAGTTTCAAACACACCTTTAAACTTTTTGCTATAGGCTATGCCCACAGCAGGTATGCATTGCGATAAGGCGGCAATACAGGCATGCATGCGGGCGCCGATGAAAAAATTGCACATACCAATGATATATTTAATTTCGCTCTGATTGTAATTGCCTTTTACCAGAAATAGTTTGCCTGGATATTTCGATTTCAGATCTGCATAAATATTTTCACATACAGTGGAATCACTTTCTGAATTCTTGCCCTGACCAAATACATGCGGAACAAGCATCACGGATAAATCTTTTTTCTTAATCAGGAAATCAATTAAATCATAGGTAAGTTCCTGGTAATTTGACTTTAAGCCAAACATATTGTTCATTGTATAACCGCCCATAAATAACAGCCCGCTTACATTTAAACCGATTAAATCATAAACACCTTCTTTTTGTTCAGATAAATCACCCAAATCCATCTTAGTTGGTTTTATCGGAGCAACAACAAAGCCAACATCGTGGCAGAATCGCAGCTTGCCATGTAAATCCTTCTTTCCCATCAAATCTTTTATTTCAATCAATCCGTAATGGTCTCTAGAATATATTATATGGGCGCGTTTTAGTATAAAGCGCGCAATAACTTTTGCGAAGCCCCCTTTAAATGGCCCGATAGTTTGCGGAAGTAATATTAATTTCTTGTTTAAAAAAATAATTAGCAACTGTGGTAATGATACATAAAGAAGACGCACCAAACCGTAAATATCGCTGAAGCTGTCCCCGCCGGCAATAGATGTTACAATATGTACTTTATTAATATAATTGAGGCAGGGGTTACTATTAATTATTTTGTTCCTGATTGTCTTGATGGGTATAACTTTTAAAAGTAAAGACAATAAAATTAAAAGTGCTATGTTATTTTTCAACCATATTTTTTTAGAAAACCGCATGTTGAGTAATTGAACAGGTATTTCACGATTGCCGGATTTGAATTTATATGTGGCTGGATCTTTCTCATAATCCAGTAAGGTGATTTCTGCTTCAGGATGATTGTGTACTATAGACTCAATAGTCCCTGCCGTAAGCGCGCTGACGCCCATATTAGATGTTGCAAAACTGGCGCCTAATAAACAAAAGCGCAGTTTATTTTTGTTATTTACCAATTGAGTCATTTTTGGTACCTTGATTTATTTCATTGTTTCGTGAATTTCTTACGGTGCCTTTTGCTAAGCGTCTACGCCAGATTTTCTTGACTTTCTCTAGGAGATTAAAACGTTTTAAGGTTCCAATGGATAATTGATAACCCAGTGCAGTGATTGTTCTTGCAACATTTAATAACAGTCCGCCTAATGTGTGTGGAAAAATATATACAGACGATTCCTGCCAGTTAGTATCACCAAATCGTTTTTTGTATGGGGCATCACCAAAGCCAAAATCTATATAATTATTTTTTTTTGTGGCACATAAATCTTCAAGCATTTTTAAAAAAAGAATTGTTCCTAATTCATATTTTTCGAATTCACGAAGGTATCCCGTGTATGCTAGGTAAAAGGTGTTATTATATTGCCGTCCGATCCAAAACGCACTTGGTTTATCATTAATATATAAAATGTATGCACGAAGTTTTGATTTTTCAGTTAGGTGGGCAAACATTTTTCTGGTTTCAATACTGTCTATAAAACCGGCACCGAGACCTCTATGATATGTTTTGCTTGCAACTTGTTCTACATCATTACAAAGTGTGTCAACATCATCTTTTTTAAAGAAAACTTTTATTTGAGTATTTCCCATGAAGTCTTTGTCTAGAACCTTTGTAATTCTGCGCAACCAATATCTATGTTTCCGGGATCTCATTTTATAAAATTCATCCATATTATCCGGCATTGCCATTCTCCAATGAGAATTCGGGACAGGCACATGATCACGAAAGAAGTAGTTAACCTCTGTATTATAAATATTATAAAAGTTAGAATTGTTTTTTAATGAACTTAGAAATATCAGGTTTATTTTTTCATTATGGAACGAATGCAGAAGCTCATTAAATAATAGATGGCAGTTTTCATAAGAATTATCCCCAAGTATACCTTCATAAATAATAATTAAGGTACGAATATTGAGGGTGTAAATGGTTTTGTATCCAAAATTTAAACTAAATGGGTAATTTTCAACTCTACCAAGCAGTAGCGTGATGGGTAAACCATTATGTTTAAGAAGCATTACATAAGGACTTATAATATTTTGGCGTGATTTTATAACCGAAAGATAAAAATCAATATCTGAATTGGGATGAGATTGCATATTCTCCCATATTTTGCGTATTGCATCAATCCCTTTGGCAGTTCTGGCAACAAGGATTTCATAATCATCAGGCAAATTATTTTTACTTGCTTTTATAAACGATATCACTTTTACCAACCTCAATTTTATAATTGAAAAACTACGCTGATTTTTCGCTTTTTTCATGGTGATAAAGCATAATTTTTACAGCTGAAAAACCCCATGCAATAAAACATAATACTGCCCCCAGTATTAAAAAGCAAAGACCTTCAATTTCAAAAAAAATATTTAAAAGAACGCCGGGTATGATGATGATGATGGATACTTGAAGACCGGGCAGCCATTTTGATAAATATTCAAGAGTAGAAAAATTGAGCAATCGCCTGGCATAAATAATCTGTATCGATATTAGTAAACACATGGCAATTAAAGAAGCTAAAGCGGTGCCTGTGAGGCCGAAAATCTTTGTTGCAGGATAAATCAATAAAATAAACGTTACCGTTCTGACAATAGACGCGTTCCTGTGTAGGTTGGGCTGACCCACTGCAAAATATACCTGTATGATCATGGAAGCCATCATTAAAATCAAGACGGAAATATTCATAATAGCAAAAGGGATGGCAAGCGCGGCATACGCCTTGCCGTATACCAGCCGGAGAACGGGTTTAGCGAAAAAAATCAGGAAACAGGCAAGCGGTATTAAAAAATATCCGGCGAATTTAGTTGCCTTGAATAAAATATTTCTTATCTCAAGAATATTATCCTGAATTTTCGAAAACACAGGCAAAATAATGGGATCAGCAATTTTTGAAAAAAACGTGCTGGGCATATCAGCGAGACTTCTTACTAAAACATACATACCTAATACTTTCATGGACAATACTTTACCAATTACATAAATGTCTAATTGCGCATAGATCATCATCAACAGAGGGAGGCCGAACATTTTTTTTGAAAATTGCAGAACATTACCGGAATATTCCCTGGTTACCTTAAACTTAGGTTTAATCGGATAAAAAATAAATGAAATTACAAAGCGCAGAAATGATTCGCTGAGAAATCCCAATATTAACGCCCATACATTTCTTAAAAAGAAAGCAGAAACCACCGCAATAATGACGCCAGAAATTGCAGCGCCTTGCATTAAAGTGACCCATTTCTTGAATTGGAGTTCTTTTTCAAGGAGGTACACGCAAGGACTGATCAGGCCATTTATCAATATTACAAGGAAGCCTATGCGCAGCAGGTTGGTGGCATCCGGTTGGCCGAAATAAGCGCTAATATATGGTGATGCAAAAAAGGCTATGATATAAAGCGCTAAACCACGTAAAGACGATATCCACCATACGGCATTGAGAAATTCTTCTTCACCCCCTCTCTTGTTTTGAATGGTGGATTGTCTTAATCCAACCTGTGTTGTTGCTTCAATCACGGCAACAGATGCCATTATTGTGGCCATGATACCGAATGCTTCCGGGGCTAAAAGTCTTGCCAGAATTATATTTCTGACAAAACGACCCAAGTTTTCGATAAAACTACCGATAGCTAAAAACCCGCTTCCACGTAAGCTTTTTCCCAGAAGACCTTCTGCTTTTGCAGCGCAAATAATTTTGTTCACACTTTCAATAGTTATTGTCTTTAAAACAATAATTTTGGATAGAATATGGGGGGGATAATTATTCATGTACACTTATGTTATTCCAGAGCGATTTTACTTTCCTGTTCTTGTGTTGAATGGAATAGCCTATTAGTGCCGGCAATCATTGCTATCAACATATAATAAAAAAAGATGCTTTGATCGTAGTATGATACTGAAAAAAATGCCACAATGTGAGCAAATAGCGTGGCACCTATAGACCAAAGAAAGAAATTATGAGTAAAAGGATTTTTATCCAGAGGTTGCAGTGAACAACCAATTCTGCGGAAACAGAACACTATGATGCCAATGAACAACAACATTGTGAGCAAACCACCTTGCACTCCTTCTACAATAAACATGTTTGTAATATCACACTGATCAGGATAAATCGTTATAGTATAGGGCATCCAGTGGGCTGTATATGAAGTGCCTAATAGCCACCATTCATTGAAGTGGTTAACTGCCTGTTCAATAATTTCTGCTCGGTGGAAAGCTGACCCACCAGTTACACTGCCTACACGGGCTATTAAGTACCACACAGGCGCCTTCATAACCATATGAAGACCAATTATAGTAAGGAGAATCCCCCATCTAATGATACGCATATGCTTGCGCACAAACCACATGCATAACGCAAGAATACCAAAAAGATAAACACTAGCTGGACCGCCGGATGCCGACGTTATGGTAATTGTTGTTGCGGCAATAATACCAATTAGTGCTATGTACTTCTTTTTGTCACTGAACCATTGTCCCAAGAATAGTGTCAATATGGTAGCACCAAAAGTGCCGGCAAGGATCGGATGCAGGAAAGGCCCCTGACATCGAATGTGTCCATCACGGACCATTGATATTTCAGGTACTCCACCAAACATAGAATAAAAGTTTCTTCCTGATAAACTTTCAAACAGCATTGCTATTGCGAGTGGAACAATGATTATTCCTATCGAATTGATAAGATGTCTCATGTCATCAATATTACGAATACAAACACGAAACAGCAAATACGACCCGATTGCGTCAAGTGCAAATCCGAGACGATTTGCTATAGCAGCACTATCTTGCCGAAGAATAACATAAGCTAAAGAGTTAGAAACAACCCATAAAATAAATATCTTATCAATTGAGCTAAAATTTATTAGTTTAATCTCTTTGCGGGCAATTATTCTGATCAATCCAATAATAACTAGAATACGAATAAAATAAAAATGCAGACTTCCAATCATTATAACCTGACCAAGCGTCATATAACAGGCCGTGGCAATAATTGGAATTACCGCATAACGGCGGGGTAGAATTAAAACAAGCATTACCATGAAAATTATAAAAAAAAGTGCAAATGAATTCATTATTGTCCTATTAATTGTTGTATTAAAAGATTATACACGATAAACAATGAGGCGTGGCTAAAGTCAACATAGCGTCTTTATTTCTTGAGAGGATTAAATAAACACCATTTAAGTTTTGTCAGGTGTTTGTGTATATTATGCACATATTTTTTTTCTTTACTATTCATTATTGCATTTAATGCTCTTATTGTGAATAAGAACACCAGTCGTAGCAAGGAACTGATGATAACACCAAACTTATATATAAAGATACCGATCTTACCGTAATTTTTGTACATAAGTTTAGATACAGATTCACACATCATCAAGGTACTAAAGTCAGACGGTGCCTTATCGCTTGCGCCACCTTCCAAATGAATAATTTCGGCATCACTTAAATAATAAAGTTGCCAACCATTTTTATGAATCCTCTGACAAAGATCTATGTCTTCTGCGTACATAAAAAATTGTTCATCAAAATATCCGACTTGATCTAATACTTTTTTTCTCACCATGAGACATGCACCAAATAAATTTTTTACATAACCGTTTTGATAAGGGTTCTGGTAAGGAAATATTCTTTTAATTAGATTAAATGGAAATATTTGAAGAAATAACATCTTAAGTGGTGTTCCCTCGATTTGAAAAGGAAGCTCGACTGTTTTTCCTTCCATATCAAGAATTTTACAACCTGCGGCACCTATTGAATGATTTTCAAGTAATACATTAGTCATTTTCTGAAGGGCTCCATTTTTAATAATTGTATCTGGATTTAGAAATAACACATTAGATGATTGAACTTGCGGGATAGCTAAATTGTTGGCACGAGCAAAACCGATATTTGCGCCTGAATTTATAATTATAACATTGGGAAAGGCATTGCGCACCATATCTCTGCTTCCGTCTTTTGACGCATTATCAACAACAATAATTTCTATTTTAATTTCAGCACTTGTTTCAATCAGTGAACTGATACAGTTATGGAGCAATTCACGTGTATTCCAATTAACAATAATAATTGATAAATCTATTTTATTCAATTAGCCCCAGCTTCATAATTAGAAAAACAATAATTATATTTGCGTATCTACAACTACTTTATTCTAATCTTTCCAACGACAACAGCCGGATTACCAACCACAATACTGTATGCAGGTATATTGCCGTGCACAACACTATTGGCACCAACAATTGATCCCTTACCTATATTTGTACCAGGTAAAATAACACAATTCAATGCTATCCAGACGTTCTTCTCAATGATTATAGGTTTTGCATCGTCAATAAGGATTCTTCTGTTTTCATATTGATCCAAGTGCACAGGATGGCCGTTCGTATCAATAATATTTGTATTTGAAGCAATAATACAGTTATCGCCTACTGAAATCATCTTATAAGCATGAAGGCATGCTCCACCAATACTGCAATTATCTCCAATAACTATTTTTGCATCTGGTCTATCAACAAAAAGCTTCGTCGGCGCGCCATAATTCACATGCGTTCCTATATTCGTGGAAATTAACCTTGTATCCTTCCCGATAACTATTTGCCCCCCAAGTCTTATATCAATTAGCGGTTTCCCCCAAAATATTACATTTTTACCTAGTGTCAATCCCGGCATATATTTATAGATTTGAGGGTATGATTTATCCAGTATCTTTAATATAAATAACTTAATATTTTTAAATATTATAAAAAAATATTTCATATAATGATATACAATTAGCGTTTATTACAGACGGCAATATATGCAGATTTTTTTCTCATAGATTACTATTACTGGTTAATAATCCCATCTCAATCAACTTTTCCAGATCATTTGCTACACTCAGATTTCCTTTACAAAATATAGACCAGCATTCTTTTATTGCGTTATGATCAAATATATCATTGTCAAAAAGGGCAGGGTTATTTAATATGCCTTCCATAAATGCACGCCATTCGCAATCATGCAAGTACAGCAATGATTTCTCGGGGAAAGATGCCGTTGTTTTGTAGCTGTTATCAAATATCAGCCGTCGCAGTTTCCCCAAATATGGTTTAATAGCTTTGGCAGTCACATGCAACTTGTTGGGCCATATCACAGGAACTAAAGAGTTAGAATTAACTACATAAGCTGCTTTTGGCCATAACTTTTTTATTATACTTGCTCCCAGATTATATCCGTCGCGCATTTTTCCGGGAAGGATTTCCAGAAGGCTGTGAACATCTTTATCAAACATTATAGATCTTTCTGGTCCAGCGCTTCGTACATCCAGAAACATAAAGAATGTTGGAATGGTTGCAGCAGAGTGCCATCGAAAAAAAGAGTCTCCAACGATTCTAAAATCCTCAGAGACACAACAAATTCTATTGTAACGGGACAATATATCATTTTGTAAGCATTCATTGATTTGACGTTGTACCTTCGGTTTAAATAACTTCATCGTAAATTCTCTATTTTGGGGCCTATAAAGAGGTAGTGGCAATGAGTCAAATAATTGCAAAAACTCTTGAGACGTCCAAACGCTATTTCTTTGGTTACCAACCGTGAAACATAACTTGGAGAAAGCTTCACAAAAATCACCTAGCATTGCTGCATCAACATCATGCTCTGATCGAAAATTACCATAGGCGGATGAAAAATGGCCATGAGTCCAAACAAAGCTGCCACCTGTTTCAAAAACCGTCTTTGAAAGAGAACGCAAATACCAGTGAGGATCACGCAATATTATTCTATGCTCGCAATCCAACGCTGTAGCTGCTTTCTTGGCGACTCTAACCTCTAAGTTCACATCATCGCCTAACGTTACCAATATGGGTTTGCCTCCGACAGCACGCATTGCAGCAGCCGTTAAGCGTGAATCAACACCACCACTAAAAAATATCATAGGGTTGTTAACACTGTTTAAGATTCGAGTGGCTGATTTCCGTAAACGTTGCGCTACTAAATCCACCCATTCATTGCGCGACATTTTATTTTCTGGTTTATGTTTGTATTGATACCAATAATTTCGTTTCGAGATACCATTACTTCCTATGCTTAGTATAGTGCCTGGTTCTAAAGACTCTATTCCTGAGTAAATGGATTTTGTTGGTTCTACAGGTCCTCCATATAGAAAGAGTGCGCCCAGGGAACCCATATCATAGTCGGATGTATTGCTCACCTGTGCGATTAAGATTGCATTAGTTGCGATGATTAATGAGTCTTTATCAATTTTAACCCAGGTAGGTCTTGAAGCAATACGGTCAGAAATACAATAGACAGTATTTTCTTTAATGTTAATATAGATAATAGAAAAGGAACCGTATATTTGATCGGCAATGGTCTTACAATATTCAATCGAGTGATTTGAATCCAGATGCTCACGTAATAGATCTGCTGCATGCTGTTGTGTGCGAAAATCTTCTTTAAAATGGCCTTCTGCTACATAACCATTTAATATCAATAATGAATGATTGACATTATTAGAATAATGTATGTCTCCGGGAGGATTTCCCCATAAATATAATGAGATACATTTATCAATTGCTAATTGAAACACACTATCATCAGGGTAATCAGGAATGCTGATCTTGCGATGAATCTGTGATTCGTCACGGCTGTTAATATTTAATAGAAAGCCATTCATTCAATTATTCTTTTATTTCTGATAAAAACAATATCAAGCATTATTTCTACGGATAAACATTTTATGCCACAATTCAAAAGAGATTAAGAGATAGATATGCCGCATATAATCTTCTTTCCCCTGCTCGTGTAACATAACCAATTGCTCAACATATTTTTTATTAAAATATTTTCCGGTGGCGGCATCTTTACTAAACAGGCAGTCATCAATGTATTTGCGCATTTTGCCGCGCAACCACTGGTTTATTGGATTATCAAATCCTTTTTTCTTTTTGTATATCATGGCCTTCGGCAACCATTTTTCAACTGCTTTTTTATGCAAATATTTGCCACGCAATCCTTTTAATTTTAGGGTTGCAGGGATTGTCTCGATAAATTCTATAAGCCGGTAATCCAGAAAGGGCACCCTTGCTTCTATAGAATTCGCCATGGATGTTTTATCGTTTACCATAAGTAAATCATCCGGCAAATTTGCCCGTGTGTCTATGTATAGCATTTGCGTAAGTGGATCTAGATCATGTACATCGTTTTGAAGATGCCGCAAGGCTTCCTTAGCTTCATAACCATTGTCGGCGATGTCCTGCTTGACCCAATCTTGAAAAAGATGGCCCTTCATTTCGGCGCTGTAAAAGGAATAAATCTTTGCAAAGCGTGTCAATATATCCGGCTCATGTAATGCAGTTACGCCTCGTTTTAATCTTGCATTTCGGGGAAGCATATAGACAGCTTTATTTGCAAAGTCTGCCACAGAACCGGGTAGACGGCTATACAGGCTGGATAATTTTACGCCGATATGTCGATGATAGCCTGCCCAGGGTTCATCTGCGCCCTGTCCGGTAAGTGCGACTTTTACCTTTTGGCTGGCAATCTTGCTGACAAAATAAAACGCTGCGGCAGTTTCATTGCCAACGGGCTCTTCTATATCCCACAGATAATGGTCATAGTAGTTTTCATAATCCTCAGGGCTTACAATCATTTCTGTATGATTTGCGCCAAAACGAGTGGCTAATTGTCTTGCATCATCTGTTTCATTTGTTTTTTCACCTCCTTCAAATCCAATGGTGAAGGTGTAAACAGGATTTGACACATGCTGGCTCATGATCGCCAGTATTGCGGCCGAATCAATTCCGGAGCTGAGAAATAATCCTACGGGCACGTCGCTTCTAAGCTGCAATCTGATTGCGTCTTCTAATAGCTCTTGATAGGTTGCAACAATGTTATGCTCCTGTCGATTACTGATGATCTGAGGCTTCCACTCCCAATATTTTCTTGTTTCAATGTCATTTGCAGAACACATCATCCAATTGGCCGGCGGCAGTTTTTCTATACCTTTAAATAGCGTATTCGGCGAAGGTACGTAGCGAAAAGTAAATAATTCCTGCAGGCTTTTGATATCAACTTCACGCGGTACTTCTTTGTCCTGCAATAAAGATTTTATTTCTGAAGCAAACAATAATTTATTCTTTAGCCGGATATAGTACAAGGGTTTCACACCCAAGTGATCGCGTGCTAAAAACAGACGTTTGGCCTTGGCATCCCATATAGCAAAAGCAAATATGCCGTTAAATCGCTGAACACAATCAACACCCCATGATTCGTAACCATGAATGATTACTTCTGTATCGGATAATGTCTTAAATATGTGGCCTTTCTGCTTAAGTTCCTCACGCAGTTCAATGTAATTATATATTTCGCCATTAAACACGATGTGAATTGTATCATCTTCATTAGATATGGGCTGTGCTCCGCCACCAAGATCGATGATACTCAATCGTCTGTGCCCCAAACCAATACCTGCCGAAACATAACTGCCGTCACCATCAGGGCCGCGATGTTTCATTATTGAAGTCATTGTGCCAAGAAGCTCTTTGTCTATAGGGGCACCGTTAAAATTGAAAATGCCGCAAATACCGCACATATTTATCTCTGCCTATTCCTGCTGTTCATATTAAATTCTTTAACTGTCTTAAAATACGTTGATTCAGTAATTTCTTGTAAAAAAACGCTTCATCATCGTTAACCAGGCGCTTTTTTTTCAGAATAAGAGAGCGCACATAACCAAACAGCATCATTATGCCTCCTATCAAAAGAGGACGACCAAAAATCATTCTATGAATTATTTTAAAAAACAAAAATAAATAACTGCCTCCGGTTAAATAATATATTTCCCCATGCATGATGTTGGTTCGAATTTTGCCGATACCGGCACCCTCTGGCTTCAAGTGATAGAATCTAAGTTCATCAAAGTGGCACGTTTCCCATCCGTTGCATTGTGCTTTTATCTCATCAATTGTATCCCATCCCCTAACTGGAACAAAACCACCAATTTGACGAAAACATGTTTTACGTAGCACCTTGCAGGCACCAGCGGCATGATAAGGTGGCATTTCAATAGCATTCCAGTTATTATTATTTTTCTCGAGATATATACCAGATGCAATGCCCAGTTTTATGTTTTTATTAAATTTAAACATTAAACGTTCAAAATAATCCGGATCAATACGCAAATCGCAATCCAACTTTACTATGAAATCGTAAGTATTATTTTTTACTATTTCGTAGCCTTTGTTGAAGGCATTGATGACGGCAGCACCAGGTTGTCTTTTATCTTCCCTGTTAGTTTTAATGAGTGTTATCCATTGATGCACAGTGCAATATCTTTCGATAATTGCAACTGTTTCATCCCGTGAACAATCATCTACAATAACCCAGGCGGACGGTTTAACTGTTTGAGCAATAATAGATTTGATTGTATCTTCAATATAGGATTGTTCATCCTTAACTGGTGAAACTATAATATAATTTATCTCTGTGCAATGATTCGTCATTACATAACCTTTGATTGTATGATTTTCTTAAAGTCTATGCCGGATTCAACGGCTTCTGATACCACAAGCCGCGCGTCAGCAGGCGTTGTAATGTTCCGAGATAGGTTTTTATTTTGAGCTTTATTGGATTTTTTAGCCAGACTTTACTCAGGGGAAAACCCGTGAACTGAGGTACGGGCATAAGCAGTGTTTTCATTGCCAGTAGCCTGCCGAATATTTCGGCGCGCCTGTCAGTTAATGGTTGCGCTTGGATAACATCTGAGGTTTTTGACTTTTCTAGTTGCAGATAACCGCTTTCCATTGCCCGATGCAGAATATCGCTGCCCCGTTCCGAGCGTGCCAGTATAAGTGAACGTCCAGGATCGCCTTTCTGCTTATCATATAAATGCCAGGCATCACCGCAGGAAATGTCAGCCAGTTCTCCCAAGCCATCGGGGCAAAGATTACAACGGAAAGAGCGGTGGTAGTTTACCAGTTTGCCCCACGATTCTTCATATGTTAATTTTTTATGTTCAGTACCGTTTTTAAATGATACCTGAAAATGGCCCGGCCAACCTTTCCCCCGGTAACGTATTTCATTTGCTGTTTGCTTCTGTATGTTGAGTTCTTCCAGTAAAGAAAGAGTACCTTCTGTGCAAGGCGGTCCGGCGCAAAAGAAGGTTAAAACAAGTCCCAGGTTTTTATCTAATTTGGGCCGATACTTCCGGAGAGCGGAAACGGCTGCGGCATCACATGGCTTTCCGATAAATACGCACGGTTTTGCGCTGGCCTCAATCAGCGCCAAATCCTCACATGGCGAGGAAGGGGCGTAACGCGAACCCGCGCGTGCCAGTAAATCGGCCCGGCTTTTACTTTGCACTGTATTATTTTGCCATGGTACGGCTGGGTTCATACCGATGTGTAATACAAATTCCATATCTTCTTTTTCAAGACAATAAGCGGCAAGTGCGGACACGGCGCCGCCTGAAGACGCGTGATAACGAATATCGTTGTCGAAAGCATGGCCCTGCCATATTTCCAGCACGGGCCCGATTAATGGATCGGCGGATGTGATCGGCTGGCTGGTCGGATTCCTTTCCCCTCCGATGGAATAACCGGGGCAGATCTTCAGACTTTCTGAATAATTTGGATCTTGTGCTTTTTTGAAGAAAGGTCGAATGCCGACGGTTTCAATGTTCTCCATCTCTATAGAATCCTTGCCGCAAAAATAGTAGCAGGCGCCGCATCCAACGCACAGACCCCAACCAACTACGTCTCTTATTGTCTTAATACCTCTCATTAATATTTATCTGTCCAGTATTATTTATTTTTATGCTACTTAAAGCGCTTAATGAAGATCTGCGGCTTGTTTAACCAATCATATGATCCTTGAAGTTTTGCTTCAAAAAATAAAATATCATCAGCCGTGTTTACCGGTAGTCTGGGTTGAAAAAAAGTATCATCGCCGTTATTCGCGGTGCCAATTTTTGTTGTAACGCCATTTGTATAACCGCATTTTTTAAGCAGCGTTCTCAAAGTAATTCCAAATTCTTTGTTTTCGGGAAAGGCATAGGGGTAAGAAAAAGATTCTACCATAATGCCTGTTTCATCTTCGATCTTATTTTTAGATAACTTAATTTCATTTTCAATTTCTTTTGTGCTTAAATTGTTCAATTGAAGGTGCGTGACGGTATGTGAACCAAAGTTGATGCCTTTGCTCTGCACGTGCCGGACTTCATTCCATGTCATGCATTCTTTGCCTTTAAAAGATAATCTTTCATTATGAATAAATCCGGTTGGTAAAAAAACAGTGGCGCTGAAATTATATTTTTTTAAAATAGAGAAGGCGTTTGTAAAAAAATCATAAAAACCGTCATCAAAGGTAAGGACAACACATTTAGTTGAATCTCTTGCGTCAAAACTTTTTTTTAAATCCTGAAGATTGATAACTGAATAATTTTTTTCATGCAGGTAACTCATGTGCGCATCAAAAACGGCTGGTGATGTGTTCACATGATAATAGGGATGCGATTTTTCTTTCTCATCTGAAATGCTATGATACATGAGAATCGGTATTCGCTTATCATCGGCTGATGTTTGCTTTTTTGTGATATGCCTGAAAAGGTAAAGTGTTAAGAAACGATCAAGACGAAAATTAATCATGACTGAAAAAGGCTCAAGGTTAAAGGGTCAAGGGTCAAGGGTCAAGGAAAACTCCACCCCCGGCGCTACGCGCCACCCCCGCCAGCGGGGGATAAAAGACGAGGTTCAAAGGCAAAGCTGGGAGTCCTTTGTACTCCTCCGTCACTGTGTGACACCCCTCCAGGCATACGCCGGACTAGACGCGCCAGCGAGGGACAAAGAAAAAAGGTTAAAGGTTATAATGAATCAACCAAATCAAAATATTCATTTTTCTTTTTCGACCAGCGATAATCTTCGACAAAGCAAAGCGCGTTATCCCGAAGAGTATCCCGCTGGTTCTTATTCTTCAGTAGTGTGAGCATGGATTGTGCTAAATCATCCACATCATCCGGAATGAAGAATTTTACGACTGAATCGTTAAAATAATAATTATCTATTTTTGTTTTTGAGACAATCACGGGTATGCCCAAAGACATGAATTCAAGTGTTTTGGTGCTGAAGGCTTCTCCGCCGAAAGGATCGTTTTTCTTGGGCACAATACCCAGATCTGCATTGGCCATGACTTCGGCTATTTCATTGATGGGCATTATATCTTTGATGAAAACTTTGTTATCCAGATGAAGCTCTGCGATGAGCCCGGCCAGTTTATCTCTTTCGGGTCCACGACCGTAAATATGAAATTCAGCCTGTGGTGCCTGGTCTTTTATTTTTGCGAATGCTTTAATGGCGATATCCAAGCCCTGATGCCAACCAAGTGTTCCGGGGTAAAGCATGATAAATTTGTCATCGTGTCTGGTTCTCGGCCGCTGATAAAAAATGGCCTCATCGGGATAATTCATTACGGTGGTGCATTTGATTTCATTTACGGAGCGGGATGTTAGCGTTTTATGCCATAGATGGTTAGAGATAATAACATGGTCAGAGAATTTAATCGAAAGCTGTTCAATTTTAGCCAAAGCTTTGAAAAAAAAGCTGTCTTTATTACCGGAAAATTTGCTGGCATAAAACTCCGGTACGATATCGTGAATATCCAGGATGATTGAGCTGCCTTGTAGTTTTGGTATCAGTGCCGCGAAAACTTCAAAATCCGGCACGGAATGCACGTGGACGATATCGTATGGATGTTGCAGATGTTTTTTTGTGATAAATGCAAAGGACTTGATAAGAAATATCGCTAGTTTCGTCAGATATGTTAATTGATTTTTTTCGTTGATCATCCGTTTTTGTATTCGATAAATGTTGACATTGTTGATCTTTTCATATTGTGGGGTGCCTTCACTTCTTAATGCTATAACATCGACCGTGTCGCCTCGTTCGGTCAGCGCATCGGCGTAACGCATTATTCTGTTGTCTGATTCGTAAAATGAATAAGCTAGCATACAAACATGTTTTGGTTTTCTGGCAATATTTTTTTTACTTCTGAAGTTGGTTGACCAAAAATGAGCCATATCCTTTGGCAGTGGTTGCCAATATTGGCCTTCGTATTTTGTTTTAATGTGCTGGAGAAATTCCGCGTAATATTCTACTGGATATTCGTTGTCTTTTAATTTGTTGTTCGCGAAATTTATATAGTCGGGATGTGTGATCAATAAGGCCATGCCGCCCTGTTCGACGATCCAATCAAGCTTTGTTTTCCAAATGTCAATATTTTCATGCTGCATTAAGATAAATAACAAAAAATCCTGGGGGAGGGTATAGGGCAGTTCCACATAACCGCGCTTTCCGTTTTTCCCCTCGACCCAGAAGGGGAAGATGGTTCCCATGCCGTCCGGCTGGGGCTCAAACGGGTCTGTGTCAAAGGTGGAGGCGTCATATTCGATATTCAGATCATGCAGCCAATCCAGGTTATGATACATGCTGGGGCTGCGGAAACCGGCGGCATTCCATTTTTTCAGCGTCTGGTTGATCTGTGCCGCGTGTTCTGCGAATACTTTCCTCGAACGGAAAATATTGCCGTCGTGATGCAGTCCATGAATGCCTGCTTCAAAACCGCGCGTATGAAGTTCATTTAGCAGCTTTTCAGGAACTTGATAATCTCCGGTGACAAAGTTAAAAGAAGACCGAAAACCAAATTTTTCATCGATATTCATCAATTCACGACATTTATTTAAGCCTCTCACTGATTCCACATCGTGTGTCAAAACGAGAGCAAACTTTTTACCATCAGGCCAGCCCTGCCAGCCCTCCGGCGGCGCTGCAGCTGTTTTATCAATGGGCCATATATTCTTATTCAATAACATTTTTCGATTTATAAACTTTCTACGCAGATAAATCTGTAGCCGACGCGGCATAAAAGATTTTAAAAAATAGTAATAATTTTTACTTGAATACATTTTTTATCGAGACCTTTGCAAAACTAGCAATTGTCGGCAACTATACTGATGACAAGTACAGCTCCGCCCTCTCGGTTACATAAGTGTCATCCGAGGGGCAAAAACATAACTTTTTAGAATATATTTTTTGCACAATTAACAACAAATTATTAGACCATTGTTCAATAATTTGCAAGGTTTAATGAGACAAAATCTCGTTATCAGCCCATGTGCCGGTAAAGAATTTTGCCCAGCATTTCCAAAACCGGTATGGGTAGTTTTGAAAAAAATTTGTTAAACAAAGGATTTATATCTGAAGAATTCGAGGTAAAAACATTTTTTTGTAAGTCATACCTGTAATAATAAATCTGGTACGGCTTGACTCCCCATCCTGCTTTGAACTGTATTAACCCTTCATTTTCCGGTTCTGTCCGTCCAAAACAAAGTTTTTCAAAGCCGTGATCAGCACTCCATTTTATGGCTTCCCACATTACCAGGTTGTTCGCCCTCAGATGCTGAAACGCTTTATCGGAAGCGCCATATTTGTAGATGACTTCCTTTCCAAAATTTAAATAAACATTCGCGGCGATAGCGCGACCGCGTATGAACGCGGTCGCGATAAATCCCATGTTTCCGGTAATAACGTGATCATACAGATGCTGAAAGAATTTGTATGGCTGCGGCGGTAGTCCGTGTTCCCTCCGTGTCATTGTGTTCAGACGATAAAAATCCTTCATAGATTGTGGCGATGTGGAAATCGTCACATTGATGTTTTCATTTTGCGCTTTTTTTATGTTTCGCCTGGTGGAATCCCGCAGATTGGAAAATAGCTGCTGCTGTCCGCAACTTAAATCCAGTGTGTGCCCAAAGAATAATTGTGACGGCTTTTCCGCTGATAAGTATTTTTCTCCTCCGCGAATTTCCAGATACTTCCATTTTCGCTTTCTACCCATAACGACCGCCTGGTCAAACAGTTTCTGAAACTGTTCCGCGTTTTCGGCAATCGGTTCGCACGTGTCGGTGAAAGGCAGGCATACGCCTCTTCTACCAGTGAGGGCACTATTGACTTCCATCACCGGCAGAAGGCTGATAAAGGTGTTTTCTTTTCTGGTACACAGGTAGAAAGGCTTGTAGTTGTATGATTTGCTCAGAACGTCAGCCCAGTTGGAGGTATGAAAAAAGGAATAACCCGGCGTGGAGATAAGCAGGTTATTCCAGTTTTCTTCTTCCAGCGGATTGATGAGCGCCGGCTCATGCATAATATTCTTTGATTTGCTCGACAACGTAAACGGCCTGTTCATCTGACAGCTCGGCAAACATCGGCAGAGACAGGTATTGTTCCGAGCATTTTTCGGCAACGGGAAAACTGCCTTTGCCTTTCTTGAGGAAGCTATACGCATCCTGAAGATGAATAGGCACGGGATAATGAATGCCGCAGGAGATGCCTTTTTCAGCCAGATAAGCCATGAGATTGTCTCTGTCTTTCACGCGAATGGCGTAAATATGATAGACGTGCCTGGCGTAGTCTGCTTCCTGCGGAACGATAACATCTTTCACCGGAGAGAGCCCTAACGTGTAATCTTTGGCGTGCTTCCGGCGGGCATCATTCCAGGCCGGCAGATATTTTAATTTAACGTTGAGCACTGCTCCCTGAATGCCGTCCAGCCGTGCATTCCAGCCGATGATACCATGGTAGTATTTTTTGGACTGTCCGTGATCACGGAACATTCTCATATTTGCAGCCAGCGCATCGTCATTGGTCACAACTGCACCGCCTTCACCGTATGCGCCAAGATTCTTCCCGGGATAAAAACTGAAGCAACCTGTATGGCCCATAGAACCTGCTTTCTTTCCTTTATATTCCGCGCCATGCGCCTGACAGGCGTCTTCAATTACATACAACCCGTGCTTTTTGGCAATAGCCATGATGGGATCCATATCCGCAGATTGTCCGAACAAATGAACGGGGATGATGGCTTTGGTCTTTTTAGTTATTGCCGCCTCGAGCAAAGCAGGATTTATATTATTGGTTTTTTCATCAACGTCAACAAAGACCGGGGTTGCGCCGACAAGCGATATTGCTTCGGTGGTGGCAATAAAAGTATTGGGCACGGTAATGACTTCAGTGCCTCTTCCGACCCCCAGCGCACTCAGGCTCAGCCACAGAGCATCCGTGCCGTTTCCGACACCAACAGCATGCTTGCAGTTACAGAATTTGGCAAATTCCTGTTCGAATTTAGCCACAAAAGGTCCTCCGGCAAAAGCCGTGTTTTCCATAACTTCGTTAATTGCCGTATGAATTTCATCTTTGATGCTTTTGTACTGAATCTTTAAATCCAGAAATGGAACGTTCATATTCACAACTCCTAAAGTCGTACAAGGTTCAAGGCTCAAGGTTCAAGGTGCATGGTACGATTAAGAGCTTTGGGTAAATTTACGTCGCGTCTTAATCAATCCGTTTAGCATTGCCGATATTTCATTGGCTTCTTGTAACCACTCCCGGCCTTTATCTTTATTAATATATTCTATATTGATACCTATGTATATCTGCGTTCTTAATTCACCACACGAGCCTTTGGCATAGGATAAAAAATTAACTGATTCCTTATTTGAAGTTCTTTCAAAGCCTTCGGCTATATTACTTGGTATAGATAATCCAGAACGCGTAATCTGGTCTTTAAATCCATAATCTTTTAAATTATTCAATTCCTTATAAATACTTGCACTGAGCTTCATTGCTCGTTTCCATACGTCAAGGTCTTCAAATCGCATCAGTTCTTTATCCTTGTGCCTTGAACCTTGATCCTTGAACCTTTTATTTTTCTAAGTATTTTTGCCGGATTGCCGGCGGCAATCGTATCGGGCGGCACATTTTTTGTGACTACACTGCCAGCGCCAATGATCGCATTCTCACCTATGATTACATTGGAGAGAATTGTTGAACCGGAACCTATTGATGCTCCTTTCTTCACAAGAGTTGGCTCCACCTTCCAATCAGCTTCGGTTTGCAATTTTCCGTCCTTGGCAGTGGCCCGCGGAAAAGAATCGTTAATAAAGGTGACATTATGTCCGATGAAAACATTATCTTCAATGGTTACTCCTTCGCAGATGAAGGTGTGGCTTGATATTTTACAGTTTTTGCCAATGAAGGCGTTCTTTTGAATCTCAACAAAAGCCCCAATTTTTGTATTATCACCAACACAGCAGCCATAGAGATTGATAAACTTGGAGAGTTTTACATCTTTTCCGAGCTTCACGTCATCCGATATGCATACATGGATCATATGTTAACCATCGCGCCTTTATTCTTGAGCGATTTATTGGCTGCTTGCAGCATTTTAACATTGTTCAAACCGGCAATGCCGTCATTGACAATGGGTTCGCCATTTTTCACGTAGTCGGCAAACTTTTCAGCCATTAACTTGAGCGCTTCGGTTTGCTCAACTTTAGGCGCCCACATGTCACCCGAGCGGTAGTCAACGAGCAGATTGTACTGTCCTTCCTTCGTCTTTACCTTAACACCTTTGTCGTAGATTTTAATTTTTTCATCCGGTTCAAGATCATTCCAGACCAACATTTTTTTCTCTCCGCCAATCAGTGTGGTCCTTACTTTAACCGGTGAGAGCCAGTTGACGTTAATATGAGCTATGATGTTATGGTCGTAGTAAAAAGTGAGATAGGCGACATCTTCCAGGCCGCGGCTAAAATGACCGACACCTGTTGCCACAACGGCCTGCGGTTTTTCATCGATGCAATAATCCATAATGGAGATATCGTGGGGCGCAAGATCCCAGATAACGTTGACATCATGTTGGAATAATCCCAGATTGACTCTGACGGAGTCGAAATAATACAGATCGCCGAGTATGCCGTCATCAATTAACTGACGAATTTTGCGCACCGCTCCTGAATAAAGAAAGGTGTGATCCACCATCAGTTTCAAATTTTTCTTCGCGGCCAGTTCTATCAGTTCTTCTGCTTCAGCAACAGTGTAGGTGAAAGGTTTTTCCAGAAAAACACTCTTTCCTGCTTCGAGTGCTTTTTTAGCCAATTCATGGTGAGTAAAAACCGGGGTGACAATCGCAATTGCATCAACTTCCGGGTTTTTGATCAATTCATCGATATTATCAGTGACATTTATTTGTGGATAAGCTTTTTTGATTTTTTTAAGGGCTTGCTGATTCATATCGCAAACCATTATCACCTCGGAACCATTAGCAGTACTGAAGTTTCTGACAATATTCGGGCCCCAATACCCATATCCGATTACACCTATGCGCAACATAAGTAATAGATTCCTTCCAAATGTATTTTGTTTCCGTATGCCTGGAAAACGAGATTGTAGCGAGATTTAAAAATCAAAATGCACCACTGCCACCTATCATTGCTTTGGGAGTCATAAGGATAATTTTCAGATCCAGTAGCAGGCTCCATTCACGCAAATACTTAAGGTCAAGCCGGACCATTTCATCAAAAGTTGTGCGGCTTCGGCCCACAACCTGCCAGAGTCCTGTAATTCCTGGTTTACTGGAGAGTAACCGCCTGCGGTGCCAAATATCATAAAGATCACATTCATATGGAATAGGCGGACGCGGCCCAACAAGAGACATGTCGCCTTTTAATACGTTTATTAATTGCGGAAGTTCATCAAAACTGGTTTTGCGTAAAAAATGACCAACAGTTGTAATGCGGGAATCATTGGTCAATTTAAAGACCCCCGGTTCGGTTGCTGCCGAGTTTTGCTGATTGATAAACTTTTTAATATATTCTTTATGTTTGAGTGGGTCATTATTTGCTGTCATTGTTCTGAATTTAAGGAAAAGAAATGTTTTGCCATTTAATCCAACACGTTTTTGCCGGAAAAAAACAGGACCGGCCGAAGTAGCCTTTATGGCTGCCGCAATGATCAAAAAAAGAGGTGAAAAAATCAAAAGGGCAATAGCGCTTCCTGCGATATCAAAAAAAAATTTTTTTATAAAGAGAGGAAGTTTTTTGTTTAAACCTTTTTTTACAAGATCCGGGTAGAGATTTATGTTAAAAGGTTCATTTGATGACAATCCTTGCTTTGTCTCCGGGAAAATATGAAAAGATATATATATATATTTAATCCAGTCGAGATCAAGCTTTTCACAAAAGCGATCATAAATTTTATGAACTATAGTATCAATAGAAGCTTCATCCATCGATTCCATTTCGGTAAACAGCACTCCAATGGTTCTACTATTATGGTTATACCAGCCTCTGATATCGATTTCTCTCAACGATAGATCTAAGGATGTTTTAACTTTATCAACTATTTCTATGTTTTGCGTAGTTTCAATTAGACGTGAAATGTCAATCAGCAAAAGCAGAAATGGTTTTTTTGACCGTTCCGTTCGCATACGTTGCACCCGCAATATATGACGGAAATGTGACTGATCAAAAAAAGCTGGATCATTTTCAATAAAGGGAACCATTAATGTCAATAAATTTTTAGGATGAGATGATGCGTGCTTTACCTTTGTTAATCTTGGCAGATTCATAAAAATTTATCCCGAATTATAGAAAGAAGCTTTATTTTTTCAGTTTTTCATAACTGATAAATTTTACTCCGTGCAACTCAATCCATCTATAAAATATTCTTCTTATTGTAGACATGAAGAGATAGCACTTCACTGTTTCACTATTGCGACAGTTTTAATAAAATTTAATTAAGAAAACTCCTCATATGTTTTGATTAATCGAAAGTTTAGAACTATAATCAAAACCTTCCCAATGTCAAGTAAATAAACCATAACAACAGACATGTACACAACTGCATTACTATGTATTACAATACTCTTAAAATGTCAAGTAAATAAAACATAACAACAGACATGTAACAACTGCATTACTATGTATTACAATACTCTTAAGATGAAAAATTATCAATACATCGAAAGAGGGATTTTTATATATTTTTTATAAGTTGATATCTTTTATCTTTTGACTTCTAAATATGTGATAACTATTAATATTATTGGTCTTTTAACAATCCTTAATTTATTCTAAAGATTTATTAGTGAAACTGACAGATATTACAAGCAAAACACAGCAATATCTGTCAGTTGTAATGAGACTCGCTGATAATGAGAGCAAGCTTCAGAAACAAAGTGCATAATCTAAATAACCTAAAGGTCGCCGTGGGGTCATCTACGACTGAAGCTTGCGGGACTAATGATACCCCGCAGCTTGCTGCGGAAACTTTCCCCAAGTTTGCGTTGGGATTCATACCCGTGATCAAAGATCATTTTTTTGATGACCATAATTTTTGGGATAATTTCCCCCAAAATCCCAGTTCGGGATGCATTTTGGAATAACGGTAATCGTAGTATTGATGATTAGTGCCAAAATATCTTTGGAACAATGCTTTTGTTTTAAATTGCATATTGTTTAATACAACGCCAAGTATCTTATTTTTATTCAACAACCTTACAGCCTGTTGAATGGTTTCCCGGGGTGTGTCACCTGATTTGATAACCAGTATAATCCCGTCGACTATTTCGTTTAAAACGCTGGGCTCGGTTGTAGCTAAAATCGGTGAGGAATCGATTATAATATATCTATCCTCATATCTCGATTTTAAATCCTGAATCAGAGTTTTCATTTTATTAGAACCGACTAACTCCACCGGATTTTCCTGAATGCTGCCGCCGGAAAGAATGCTCAGTTTGTCGATAGAGGTCTTGATCAAAAGATCCTGCACTTCAGCTTCTCCAATTAGATAGTCAGCAAGTCCCTTTTTTTCCTGCAGACCGAACCAGCGAGTGAGGGAAGGATTTCTAAGATCACAATCGACCAAAAGTGCGTGGCTATGCAGTTCAGCAGCGATAATACTGGCTAAATTAACTGCTACGAGACTTTTGCCTTCTCCGGACATCGCACTGGCAACCATAATGATTTTGGGCGTGTTTACCACTCCGGGCTTAATAATAAGAGTCCTCAACCTTCTGAATTGCTCTGTTACCATGGATGAAGGAGCAAAAAAAGATACTACTTTATCATTCAGAATAAGACCATCAGGAACAGATTTCTGAACTTCATCTTCAGTTCCCACATATTTTTCCCGTTGCACTTTTTGCAGTGCATCAAACATTTTACCCATAGCTTCGCATCCCCAATATATTATTAAATAGGTTCGGTAAAAACAAATACAGTAGGCCACAAGAAACGCAGACGAAAAGAAGCAAAATAATAAAAGCCTGCAGGAATGACTTACTCTTCTGACTCCATGAAGATTTTTCTTTTATTTCAATATCTCGGATAACATTTTGAATGATATTCTTCCCAATACGGTTTTTATCCCGTGAAAATCCCATAAGTAATGCGTTGTCGCCTACGATATTTATCAGGCGCGGGATGCCTTTTGAGTAACGGAAAATTTCCTTTATCGCGCTGTTGTCAAATATAGCCAGGTCTCTTGACCCCGCACGTTTTAATCTGTAAGTGATGTACTCTTTTGATTCTTTCAGTGTCAGAGGGCGCAGATGATAACGGATGGTTATGCGCTGCTTGAGAGGTCGAAACTGAGGCTCTGAAAGAGTTTGGTTTAATTCCGGCTGTCCCAGAAGAATAACATGCAACAGTTTATATTTAGCTGTCTCCAGATTAGTCAACAGGCGGACCTCCTGTAGTAAACTCGTCTCCAGGCTCTGAGCTTCATCAATAATCAAAAATACCTTTTCATTTTTAGTGAAACATTGAAGCAGATAATTGTGAAGCGCGGTAAGGCTCTGGCCCCGTGATTTGATGCCGTCCGATTCAATGCCCAAATCATTACATATATAGTTGAGAAAATCTGTACTATCCATTATCGGGTTAAAAATATAACAGGTTCGTATACTGCTGCCATCAATATTGCTGAGCAGTTTGCGTACAAGCGTAGTTTTTCCGGTACCGGCTTCACCTGTTATAACGCTGAATCCCTTGCCCTCCTGAATTGCATATTGAAGGTGGGCCAAGGCCTCCTGATGGACCTCACTCAAATATACGAATGCAGGATCCGGCGCTATTTCAAATGGTCTCTCTTTAAAACCATAGAATTTCTTGTACATAATTAAAATGCTTTTTCTTCAATTTTAGGTATCGTTGCCAGAACTTTGATTCCGAGTGAAAGTTCCACATCAGCTGCATCGTGAAATGATCTATCCATTTGTTCGCGTATAAAGGCCAGAGCCATACCGCCAGCCAGTCCGGCAAACAGACTGATAAGCAAAATTTTCGGAATATTAGGAGAGAAGGGCTCCTCGGGAACTCTTGCCGGGTCAATTATCTTGAACTGCTCTCCTTTTTGTCGTTTTTCAAGATTCTCAGCCTGCTCGGCTCCCTGGCTTTTTTTCATCAAAGTTTCATAAGCTACTTTGGTGCTCTCATACTCTCTTAACATGGCAGCCATATCCTGTTCGCGTGCGGGAGTTTGTTCAACTCGTCCCATGTATTTATTGATCTGAGCCGAAACAGAGGCACTTTCATCATGTAAACGTTTTATTTCTAATGATGTTATCATCAATTGATTTTTTAATTCTTTGTAGCGGGGATCGCTTTTTATATCATTATCGTAAGTATATTTATTTTTTTCCAGGTCAGCCAATTTTTTCTTCATGGCGAGGACATCGGGATGATTATCTGTATATTTTGTCCGCAGGTCTTCGAGTTCTCTTTTTAGTTTGTCCTTCTTGGTTTCATAGGTTCCGCCCGTATCGGCTGCCACAGCAGAGCCTGCATCTTTTTGGGTTAAAGATGGTTTGATCGAGGACTGACTATCTTTTCCACTCCCCGCTGCAACGGGCATACTTGCGGGCATATCCATATCAGTTAGTTGTTTTTGGATAAAGAGCTTGCGGTCCTCAGCTGCTCTGATACTTTCACTGATCCGCTGATTCTGATTCTGCATTTGGTCAAGAATCTTTAGGTTGGTATCTCTCTGTTCGGGAAGACCACCCATGAAACGTCTTTTATATTGGGTAACGCTTGCTTCCATCTGATCCAATTTTGCTTTTGATGCAGCCAACTCGTTAGTCAGGAATTCAGTCGTACCCGATGCCTGTTGCTCTCTGATTTTAAGGTTTTCTTCGATAAATAAAGAAGACAACCTGTTGGCGACTGCCATCGCAGTATTGGGATTATCGTTGATAAAACTGATGGCGAAAGAACCTCTTTCATCTTTCTTGGTCGGCAATTCTACTTGTATATTCTTGCGCATTAGTTCAACTACTTCTTCTTTCGAAAGGTTTTTGCGCTCCTTTTCATATAATCTGAATTCGGTCATTATTGTTTCCAGGCGGGTACGGCTCATTACTTCCTGCGCTATCGACTGCAGCCGTTCCTCAACTCTGGAGGTAACTGTAGCATGTACGAAATCTTCAGGAACGCTTTGCGGAGATACCAGCACGAGTGTTGATGCTTTATATTCCCGGGGAGCAATTATTGCATAAATTGATGCTCCGGCCATAACGAGTACAAAGGGAATAATGATGTACCACATTCTGCGTCGCAGGATTTCAAGATATTCATCAAGTGTAAAGTTTTTTGCAGGATTAATCATAAATCTTTCTACTCCTTGTAATTTGCCGTGCTGCCGGTCCAGTTATTCAGTCTTAATGAATTATAAATTATAAAATATCCATAATGAGGTCAACCTTAATAACAGAGGGCTTGGTTGATTTGGATTAATAAGATGCGGTTAACCTCAATATTCCTTTGTTTTCAATGTATTCATCTGCCGGAACGTTTGATTGGTTGGCATTATGTGAAATTTCTAATGATAGAGAAAGCCATTTCAGCAGTTGATATGAAGCTGAGGGGCCAACGCTCCACATCGTATCAATGCGTTCCTGACCGACGAACTCAACTCTCTCGATGCTGGCTGAACAACCAATGGAAAATCTCTTTTCTAAATTATGTTTTATTGAGCCGGTGGCTCTGTAATATTTCTCGAAACCAAGATTTTGAGAAGTGAAATAATCTTCTGTGTAGCCACCCTGGATACTGAGTACATAAGTTGTCTGGACATCTGTATTTGCTAAATCCACTTTAAAAGTTAATCCATTGTATTGGGGATTTTGGTTCAAGTATTCCATCCAATAATAACCAATCTGGGCAGATGCGGTTAAAGTGGAAGTAAAGATATATGTCAGTCCCACTGAGGGTTCATAAATGTTATAGTCCATTGATGATAGGGCAAAAGATTGGTTTGTATAAGCACCTTCCACAAAAGCGGTAGCTTTTGGATTTAAACGATTCATATAACGGGCAGTTACTTTTTGGCCGTTAAGGTCAGGCGATGCTTCAAAATCTCCGTTAGTATAAGCGTAGTCAAGATGTACCCCGTTTCGCTTATCGAACCAATAGGTGATAAAAGGATTGATATAATTCTCGATACTATTTTCTGAGATCGAAGCGTCTGTGTGATAGATATTGTTTCGGTAATTTACACCTACACTGCTTTCTTGTCCAAACTGATATTCAACAGTTGGGGCAAAGACATTTCGCGAGTACACGGACCTCTGCGTAATCGTTGACAGGACATATTTATTGTCCGCAGCCGGTGTTAAATATTCCTGTTCACGGGGATTGTCTGACCGTGAGTAAGATTCTTGAAGATAGAAATTAACATGTTCAGAAGTCATGTATTTGGCATTCAAACTTCCATTGCCGCAGATGTAATTTAAATTGGGATTTTTATCATAAAAAACATAACCGGCAGATACATCCAAATCAATGCCTGATTTGGCATCCATATTGGAAAATTTGATTCCGGGCATAATCGTTGTGGTGAAATCATTTATTTTGTTATTGGATGTCAGATTAATATTGTCGTCATATTCACCACTTACACTGATATAGGGATGAATTTGGTTGAGAATATCGGCTGCGTAAACATAAGGAGCTGTCAGAATGCATAAAAACACAATGATAGTCAGTATAGTGCGGTGAAGAGTCATAATATAAAACCTTTTATGAATGCCGATGGTGAATAATTCACAACCGGGGCAATTAATTTTTAAAAAACTCCAAGCTGGAAACCCGGTTAAGGAATAATTATAGTATCTCCGGGCTTGATTACGATATCCGGTTTGTCTCCATCAATAATTTTATTATAATTAGCAGTAATCCTTTTTTCTTTGCCGTTTTCCTTAGTTATGATTGAAATTTTTCTTTTGTTTGCCCATTCTGTAAAACCGCCAGCCATGATTATTAGTTTAACCAGGGTAATTTCACTGCGGATGCGGACAATTCCCGGTTGTTTAACTTCACCGGAAATAAAAACTCTATAACTGTTTGCCTCTCTCACAGTTACCGTTACTGTCGGGTTATCCACAAACCCACTCAGTCTTTTGGTTATTTCTTCTTTGAGTTGCAACGGGGTTAGGCCGGCAGCCTGAACATCATCCAGAAGAGGAATGGATATTTTGCCGTCAATGCGTACAGGAACAGTTTTGGTAAGGGATTCTTCCTTCCAGACAAAAATATCGAGGACATCTTCGGGACCGATTACATATTTATCATTGTCGATAACAACATCGTCGGCAACTTTTTTGCTGTCTTTAACCTGTTTATTATCAGTTATTTTCGTAGACGTATCCGACGCCGCACTTTTTTGTATTTTTTCTGCAGGACTTTCAGCTGCAACATTCTGCGCATATATAAAAAAACAAAATACATAAACTACCGATAAAAACGCAATCAGACCTTTCTTCATAATTTGTTACCTCATTTCAGATAAATTCTATTTATTCTAACGTGATTAAAACAAATTAGCAAATATAAATAAGCATGTCTAGTTTTTTCGTAAAGAAAAACCCTATTTATATCTTGAAAAAAAAATAATGAGAGACTATAGTGAAGTAATATTATACTTTAACTTATCAGAACCCCCAAAGGAGATAATGGGTATGAATTTAAAAAAAAGAAGTATGTATTTCGCGATTTGCATCTTATCGGTTATAGCTTTCCTTATCTTGTTTTCCGGATGCTCCAAAGAGTCAAAGATTGAGCGTCACTGGAAGAAAGGGGAGACTTACTTTTCAGAAAATAAGCTTAAAGAAGCTGTTATTGAATATAAAAATGTAATCCACTTGGAACCTAAATATTCGAAAGCCTATTACAAATTGGGAATTACCTATCTGAAAATGGGGATGATTAGGGAAGGATATGCCGTCCTGACCAAGGCAGTAGAAATAAATCCGGATATGGTGGAAGCCCATAATCAGTTAGGCGGGTTATACCTTATGGCCAGAGATACCAAGAAGGCCAGAGAACAGGCCGAATTGATTTTAGCCAAAGACGCAAAAAATTCTTTAGCTCATATGCTTTTGAGCAACATTTATCTTATGGAAAAAAATCTGGATGGGGCGATCGAAGAGAATAAAAAGGCGGTTGAAGGGGAAAACAAACTTGAGGCATATATTCATCTTGCTAACCTTTATATAATCAAAAAAGATTTACCCAGTGCTGAAGAAATGCTCAAGGCTGCCGTAAAAGCTGATGAGAAGTCTTTACGGGGACGTTTTGCTCTTGCTGAATTTTATTTCCGGTCGGGAAACAAAGAATTGGCTGAACGTGAATATATCGAAGCAACAAAACTTGCACCCAATGATCCAGCAAGCTTTATACAGTTGGGTAATTTTTATACCATCGACAACAAAAGGGATGAAGCGGAAAAACAATTTTTGAAAGGAATTGAAATTGCACCCAAGAATGCCAATTTAAAAATTCATCTTGGCAACTTCTATTTGCTCGAAGGGAAAAAAGATAAAGCGGAATCATACTTCAAAGAAGCGGTAGGGCAGGATTCAAAGAATATCAGTGTTATAGCAAGGCTGGCCGATTTCTACATAACCGAAAAGAAATATGACGAAGGTTTGAAACAGACGGAAAAAATTCTGAAGATTAATCCCAAAAGTCAGGACGGCCTGCTCTTGAAAGGAAGAATTTTATTGAGCCGTAATGAATTTGACCAGGCACTAAATTTGTTTCAAGCTTATGTAAAAGATAATCCGCAATCGGCTATGGCGCATTATTTAACTGCTCTTGCTCACTCAGGCAACCATAACATCCAGCAGGCGAAAACTGAATTGGGAGAAGCCATAAAGCTTACTCCCAAATGGGAACAGCCAAGACTTCTTATGGCGGACATTAACTTTAGAGAAAGGAATTCTTCCGAAGCCATCAATCAGCTCAATATTATACTAACGGACAATCCATCCAACATCCAGGCACGCCTTCTTCTAGGTGATGCCTATTTATCAAAAAAAGATATACCAGGTGCGGCCAGAGAATATGATGCTGTAATCAAGTCTTCACCGGGTAATCCGGCAGGCTATATCCAATCTAGTAAAGTTCTTCTATATCAAAAGAAGGAAAAAGAAGCGCTTGTACGGTTAGAAAGGGCATTGTCTCTGCAGCCGGATAATGTGGAGGCACTCCAACTGATTGCCGCCGTCTATTTGAGCAGAAAAGATGTGGACAAAGCTATTGAAAGGGTACAGCAACAAATTAAAGCTGTGCCGCAGAATTCTGTTTTCTATAGCATGCTGGGATCACTCTACGAGACAAAAAAAGATGTGGCTGCGGCTGAAAGCTATATGAAGAAAGCAATTGAACTAAATCCCAACCTGCCCTCACTGCAAATCTTATTGGGGGGGTTTTATATGAGGCAGCATCTGACTGATAAGGCAAAAAATCAATATCTGGCTGCTGTAGAAAAAGCACCGGATGCAATTACGGCATTAATGGCGCTGGGGATGATTTATGAAAATGAAAAAAATTACAGCAAGGCTCAGGAATATTATGAAAAAGCTTTAAAGATAAATCCCAATTTTGTTCCGGCAGCCAATAATCTTGCTTTCCTTTACGCAGAACATGGCGGCAATATTGATGTCGCTCTTAATCTGGCGCAAAAAGACAAAGAACAGATGCCGGAAGAGGCTCATATTTCAGATACTCTGGGATGGATTTATTATAAGAAAAATGTTCCAGGAACTGCTATTATATATCTGAAAGAAGCAGCGGATAAAATGCCCGATCAGCCTTCGGTCAGATATCATCTGGGCATGGCATACTATAAAAACGGCAACCGTGATCTGGCTAAAAAAGAACTCAGTGCTGCTCTAAAGATAAATTCCGGTTTTGCCGGTGCCGATGAAGCCAGGGCAACGCTCAATAATATCAAATAATGTTATTCGCGAAAGACGGGCAGTTGTACGTTGGCTTTTTATGCCTATTAATAGCAAAGAATATAGCAAACAGGCGGATGAAAAACATCGGTTTTCTTTACACTTCGCAAGAATTGTAAATAATATATAAACACAAACAATTAATAGGTTTATTCAAAGAAAGTGACAGGAAATTTTACAATGTATATCATGTTGAAAAACCCTTTATTAAAGAGAGCTTATTTAAGTATTTGTCGTGCTGGCTGGTAAATTCATACGAAAATTCGTCGGGATTTTTTACAATAAGTAATACGTCTATCCATGCTGTATATCATAACATATTGTTATTATATGTATAATTATGTATGGCATGACAATTGCTTAGTTTATAAATTAAATTCGTGGATAAAAAATGGAGGATAGGAGGATAAAATGAAAAAGTCGTTTTTGATTATTTTTTTGGTTTTAGCAGTATTCGCATTGGAAACGTCCATTGCTATTGCTGGCCCTATTGTTAACATAAATGGTAAGTTTTACACTTCGGCTGATCCGACACAGGCGTATGATTTTATCCAGCCCTCAAATAATTCATGGGACGGTGGCCAAAACAAAATCAACATTGTAGACTACATATTGGATGGGCGTCTTGGTGCCGGTGACCACACCTACAAACTAGTAAACGGCACTACGTCAACAAATCCTGTCGAAACCTGGTTCGCCAACGGAGCGGTAAGCGTCATTAGTGACGAAATCGCCGGCTATGCAAACAGCAATACTTTCGGGTATTATACCAAAAACGCGCAGAATACCCCAGTAACTAATCAGATTTTCAGCGGTCCTGATAATTATAGTACACCAGCAAAGTCTTTCACCCTCGGCACAGCGCAGGATTTCGGTTTTTACCTCGGTGTGTTTGGAGATACATATTATACAGAAAATTCGCTTAACCCCAACAATGAAATCCATGCAGCGATCTTTCAAGTCGATAATTCCAACACTTATATCCTTGGCTTCGAAGATCTGCGCCTTACTAATACCGATGGGGACTATCAGGACATGATTGTGTCGGTTACCATCAATTCCGTTCCCGAACCGGCCACCATGTTGTTACTCGGTCTTGGTCTTTTGGGAGTTGCAGGAATTAGGAGAAAGGTAAAGTAAAATATCCCTTTAAGGAATGAATTTAGGCAGGGTCAATTCGGCTCTGCCTTTTTTGTTGATTATCCATCCCGTGGTTTGGAATCCTCCGGCTCCTGCCGGAGAGGGCTCCACTCGTAACCTTTAATTAAAAGAGGTGGGTCTATCCGTGAAGAACGGTTAAAGATGTCATATTAACTTTGGTCATCTAGTAAGAAAATTTAAAAGGGATATAACCTCCAGCTAAATAATAACCAAGTTTAAGCAATTCGACAGTGAAGTCGCGAACTCCATGTTCTTGAACCCACCAGTTGTTAAGTTGATATTCGGTAAAAGAAGTAACGGGGAAGATTTTAATTTGCAGGGGTATGCCTATATGTTGGTACGCCAGATAACTCCGCCGGGTATGAAAACCCGGTGATAAGAGGATGGCACTCTTTATATTTTCCTTCGAGAGAATCTTTAATACCACTTCCGCCTCTTTTAAAGTTACTGGATGTCTTATGGGTACTACAATAACTTTAAATTCCGTTTCCCTCAGACCGAGGTTTTTGAGTTTTTGCAAGACGATATCCGGATAGTTTCCATTGATACCATAGGGCCTATGAGCCGGGGCAATATTCTGTAAGACGATAACGAGGCGCTTGACTTTACCTGATGATAATAAATCCATCCCGCTCGTTATAACACCGATTGAAATAAATTCAGCGCCTTCTAAAATAGCGACGTCCGCTTTATAATCGCCAGCGGGCGCCATAAAGCTGCCTGCCTTTAACAGGATTGTCTCTCGAAATATGAAAACAAAAATTGTTATTATAAATATAAAAAGGCAAATACCACCCCAAATCCATTTTAACTTCCTGTTTTTCATATCATGTTTTACTCATTATTGGTTGTTGAGAGTTATCTACCATTAACAAGCTATCAAAATCTATTAAAAAAGTAATACGGTATGCTGTAGACTTGTACTTGCTATCGTAATTCTTTACAATTTAATGTATGCGTTGTATAAGGAAAGCAGTTCATCCTTATTATTGTAGTTATTTAGTTAAAAAAAAAGACAGTGGTTGAGAGGCTTAACATCAATCACCGGTCGGAAATGATTCGTCAGGTACAGTTTATGCTTCTTTAGATTTGAATTAAATATTTATTGAATATAAAGGTGTCCCCATGAAAAAAGACAGCTCTATATGTTTTCGTATCAGCAAGGATTTGCATGA
>Ga0224555_1000573_pt1 | contig 56329 bp, 36 predicted proteins | sample 714S23034metaG_FD_180687 | JGI IMG/M metagenome (GOLD analysis project Ga0224555, IMG submission 180687) | Peat soil microbial communities from Stordalen Mire, Sweden - 717 S2 30-34 | ecosystem: Environmental > Terrestrial > Soil > Wetlands > Peat | place: Sweden: Norrbotten County, Stordalen... | reverse complement strand
TCCCCAGACGCCACAGATACATGCCGGGCGATTCTTTGCCGTGGAGGGACGCCTGGACGGTTTGGGTTACATGGTAGACAGCACGGGCCTCCTGACTGCGGCTCCAGTGATTGTGATCAACCGTGGATTTGGGCCAATGGCGGGCAGCCGCATTGTGGCGCTCGATTTCGATCCAGTGCCCGGTTATTGGCAAAGCACGGACGGGATCGCGCTGATCCGGCAGTCCGCCGCCTACGCAAGCCAGAGCGCAGTGAGCTTTTCGATTGAGGAGCTCTACACGGCGCTGAGGCCGAGCGAACCGCCGCAGATCACCGTGCATGTACGCAACCAGCGCCAGCAGCAGCCGGGGAGCACGGCGGGGGTTGAAGCACAGATTACGCTCAGTTCCGAAAAAGGCGTGGTGGATACGGCAACGCTGCCGATCCCCGACGGAAAAATCTCGGATGTTGTTGTTCCGTTCAACAAGGCGCTCGATCCCGGTTTTTACAATGTGACAGGAATATTGAGTGCGGGCGGCAAGTTCCGCGAGTTTTATCAGAATGGTTTTTGGGTTGAGGAGGCAACGGCTGTGGCATCAGGGCCGGTGCTGGGCGTGCATGGGGATTTTTTGACGCGCGACGGCGCACCGTTCTTTCCGGTGGGGACCAACTACTTCACGACAGAGGAGAACGGATGGGACTTCTCCGGGCCCAGGAACGCGTGGTTGTGGGAGAAGGACTTCGACGAGATGTCAAAGCACGGCGTGAGCCTGGTGAGGACCGGCGTGTGGATGCCGTATGGGAAGTTTATCGATGCGAGCACCGGGGGAGTGAACGAGCGGTTTCTGCGCAACCTGGAAGGATATTTGCTGTGCGCGCAGCGGCACAAGATTGCGGTAAATTTCACGTTTTTTGGGTTTTCTCCTCGTGCGAGCGGAGGGGGGCGCAACGAACCCGATGTGGCGGCGCCCAATCCTTATCTGGATCCGGCTTCGATCCAGGCAAATCAGGCTTATGTGCGATCGGTGGTGGAACACTTCAAGGATGTGCCGTGGCTTTCGTACGACCTGATCAACGAGCCGAGCTTTTCAAACCCGCACCACACGTTCAAGGGCAATTATCCGAACGGCGATGACACCGAGACTGCGGCGTGGCGCAAGTGGCTGCGCGAGAAATACGACGGGAAGCTGGATGCTCTGGGCAATGCCTGGCACGTGACTCCAGAACAGCTGGGGAGCTTCGACACCGTGCCGCTGCCGTCGATTGGAGACCTGACGGGAGGAAGGTCAGGGAACGTAAACGGGGTGCGCGCGGTCGACTATAACCTGTTCGCGCAGGATATGTTCAGCGGTTGGGTGCGCTCGATGGTTAGCCTGATCCGGGCCACGGGGAGCAAGCAACTGGTCGATGTGGGCCAGGACGAGGGCGGAGTCACCGACCGGGTGCTGAACCAGTTTTATGGCGGTGCAGGAGTATCGTTCACGACCAATCACACTTATTGGCAGGACGATGCGCTGCTGTGGGACTCAGTGGCAGCAAAACGGGTTGGGGTTCCAAACATCACGGGAGAGACAGGCTATCAACCGGCCTGGGCGCCGGACGGCACATGGCGCTATGACGAGCTGACCGGGCTGGGGCTCACGGAACGCAAATGGGCGCTCGGCTTTGCCGCCGGCAGCAGCGGGGCCATGCAGTGGGACTGGGCGCGCGAGGTCGATTTCGGGATGCAGCGGAGCGACGGCTCGGCCAAGGTGTGGGAAAACATGATGCGCGACCTGGGCGCGTTTGCACAGAAGGCGGCGCCGCTGGCCACGAGCCTGGAACTGCCGGACGTTGCGATTGTGTTACCGCAGTCGTTTCAGATGTCGACCGGAAACGCATATGCGCTACAGGCGCAGCAGACAGCAGTACGCGCTCTTTACGGATATGCGCGCAGCCAGGCTTACGCGGTGGGCGAGTACCAGACGGAATTGCTGGGAAAACCAAAGCTGATTATTCTTCCGTCGCCATATGGTCTGAACGAAGACGCATGGAAGGCGATCGAGGAACACGTGAAGGCGGGGGCGGTTTTGCTGGTTACCGGGCCCTTTGACGGAGACGCGCACCTGCACGCGACCGGAAGGATGGACGCGATCGGGCTCCCCTACAAGACTGAAGCGTTGACGATTCGCGAGCACCTGATGCATTTTCCAGGCGGCGATGAGCGGGTGATTTTTTCAGGCAACAAGACCACATTTCTGAGCACCGCGACACTGCCCGGCGGCAAAGACTGGATCGAGATGCCGCTGGGACGCGGGAAGATTCTCTTCGCACCGCTTCCGCTGGAACTGAACGACAATCTGCAGGCGGTGGGCGACGTCTACCGTTACGCGTTGAAGGCAGCGGGCGCGACGCCGGTGTATACCACGACGCTAAAGGATCCGGGAATTCTTATTTGCCCCACGCGTTTTCCCAAGGCGACGCTGTACGTGATTACGTCGGAGTCAGATCAGCAGCAGGTGAATTTCGTGGATGCGCGGAGCGGAAAGCAGTTTGCCGGAAAACTTGCGAGTGGACATGCGGCGATTCTGCTGGTGGGCTCTGATGGCGAACTGCTAACGGCGTATAACTGGGGCGGCCAATAAGGCCGCAGGGTTACATGGCAGGAACATAGCCGGCGGGGGGCGGGCGCAGGCAGCACCCGCCGGTTTCGCATAGAGGGAAAGCGGCGGTGCGACTGGCCGCGTGGCGGAGTCATGGTCTCCAGAAGGTCGAATGTGTGGCGCTCAGATAGCCCGGAGCCGACGCCCGAGCCGTGAATTGCGGTCTTATTGATCTCTGTATAAATAATTCAGTAGTAAATATTGAGGTTCTGAAGACCTATGCCCAGGCTGAAGGGGAGCGTGGTACGGTGGCGTGATGCCCGGCGACAGGGAGGAATCGGAGCGCTTCAAGTACGCTTCTCTCCGGGGCGTCCCTTGAAGCTGGCTGCTGCCGAGAGAAAGCGTCTGGGCGGCCTGTTGCTCAAGGGGTCGATGGCGCAGGGATACCGAACCAATCTGTGGACCACGGCCCGCATTGCCGAGATGGTCGAGCGTGAGTTCGGAGTTCGCTATCACCCGGACCATATTGGCCGCCTGATGCACAGCCTGGGCTGAACTCCGCAGAAACCGGAACGGCGCGCTCTGGAACGGGACAAAGGAGAGGTCGAACGCTGGAAACAAGAGGACTGACCGCGGATTAAAAAAACACCGCAAGGCTGGGCGCCCATATCGTCATTGCCGATGAATCGGGCTTTCTGCTGATTCCCAACGTGGTCAGAACCTGGGCGGCAAACTCCCATCCATCGTCACCGTCAGGGACGGCGGGACAATATCTCCGTCATTTCGGGAGTTTCCGTAAATCTTAGGCGGCCGCGTTTTGGTTTTTACTACCTGCTTTTCTACGACAACATCGGGCAGGACGAGGTCTGTGTGTTTTTGCGTGAATTGCTGCACCACCTGCGCGGTCATGTCATCGTTCTGCTCGATGACTCTTCGACACACAAAGGACGCTACCGAGTTCGGTCGCGGCCGGAAGACTCTATGGCTGGCGTTTTGGCGAAGCCGGAGCGGAGCCTGCGGCGTTGAAGCTGAATGGCGGGCCGAACATTCGCCGAAACAGAAAAGACCCAGTGTGAGGCTTACAGGGTCTCACCCGCTTGATTGGCGGGATGCGGGCGCAGTTGAGCCACTAGGGCATTTCTAATTTAAGTATTTACATGTTAGTGGACGCTGGATCGCGGGGAGAGGCCGAGCTCGATTGCGCGGCGTCTGGAAGTGAGCCGAGTCTGGGTTTATCAGGTTCGTGAACGCGAGCAGAAGTCGGGCAGGTGCACAAGTTTTCAGATCGGCGGCCAACACCATTCACGGGTGGCTGAGATGGAGTCGGTGCTGCGTGCCTGGATCGAAGCAGAGCCGGATCTTGCCTTGTCCGAGTTGTCCGAACGGCTGGCCAAACAGGGTGTTTTGATCAAGCCCGGTGCACTTTGGCATCAGTTGAACAAATGGAATCTCACTTTCAAGAAAAACCCTGCTCGCCAGCGAGCAAGAGCGCGAGGGCGTGCAGCAGGCGCGACGAGCATGGGTTGAGTCGCTGCCCCGGATGGATGTAAAGAAGCTGGTATTCATTGACGAATCGTGGACATCGACTGGCATGACGCGGCGTTGTGGGCGTGCCCCCAGGGGCAAACGCTGTATCGGATCAGCGCCGCACGGGCACTGGAAGAGGACTACCTTTGTGGCTGCTCTGCGCCGCAGAAGATTGACCGCGCCGATGGTCTCCGACAGTCCCATCGACGGGGAGATGTTTCTCGCCCTTATTCGCGAATTGCTGTGTCCAACGTTGCAGCCAGGAGACATCGTTGTCGTCGACAATCTAAGCAGCCGCAAGGTGTCAGGCGTTGAGGAAGCGATCCGGGCCACAGGCGCCACCCGCTCTATCTGCCCCCCTATTCTCCCGACTTCGACCCGATCGAGAAGTTCCTTTCCAAACTGAAAGCGCTCCTCCGCAAAGCGGCCAAACGATCCATCGATGCCCTCTGGAAGGAGATCGGCGAACTTCTCAATGCCCTTACGCAAAAGGACTGCTGGAACTTCGTCGCCTCTTGTGGATATGTAAACACTTAAATCGAAAATGCTCTAACAGCGAAATGCGCAGACCGGCGACCCTTCAATCACTTCCGAAACTTCAGATCTCAGTTTCCGCAATATATAAACCAAGCCAAAAAACATCACGCCGCTTGCGCGGCGTGATGTTCCTGACAGGTTAGTTCGGTGCTTTGGTTTTGCCCTTACTGCACCGTCACGTTAACGTAGAACGGCAAGGAAACCTGGTTCTGGCTGCCTTCGACTGCTTGTCCGTTATACGGCGCGGCCCAGCTCGACTCTGCCACTCCCACATTGCAGTTATTGCTCTGGCCGGTCGAGGGAACGCACACGGTGCCCACTTGTTGTGCCGTGACGGTGACCGCGTACGTTCCCGACGGCGTACTGAGCACAGGGTTGGCGCTGAGGTTGGTGGTAGAGCAAGCTGTCAAGCTACCAGCCAGGGCGCCGCCCACGACCATCAGGCAAACCATCAGCAGCATCCGGCTCTTATCAAAAGCCTTACGCCGGAAGAAGAGGCCGATCATCCCGAAGCCAAATATGGCTGCGAACGTGACCGACGCCGTTGTGGCGATCTGGCTGGTGGTGCCCACGGCTATATTGGTGTGAATAGTCATGGTTGCCAGTCCCTGCGAGCAATCGTCTGCGCCAGTTTGGTTTACCGTACCCTGTGCCGCTGCGCACGGGATATCTACCGCAGTCGAGGTGTTCGGATCCGGGTTCGGATAGGTGAACGAGCAGGTGGCGTGAGGCGGCAGGGCGGTGCATGCCAGGGACACTGGAAGGTCGTAGTTGTTCAATTGCCCGCCTTCTCCGGCGTACCCATAACCCAATAGAGAAGTGAGGATGAGGTTGATGCTCGCGGTAGAGCCGGCCGCCACGCTCAACGTCGGAGCAACGGTTGACGACGATGCAGCCGAGGTGGTGATCTGCAGCATGGGGCTGCGGAGGACCTGGAACGTTTCCGGTGTCCAAGTGACGCCAAGGAAGTTTACATCTCCGCTATACACCGGGGTAATTGCGTGTGTGGAGACGACTGGAGTGAAGGTGGCATTCAGGAGCATCGGCAGGCAGGAGGTATTGAAGGAGGCCCCTGCGCCGCTTGGTTTGGCGCCGGAGTTGTTTATCTGAAGTACCGCCGCGCCGGCGCTTGCAGGGCAGGCGATGCCGGAAAGTCCGGTCAGCTCGCATGTTGTGATGCCTACACCCGCGGCAGAGGTTCCTGTCGGGCAGGTTGAGGAGTTGTCGTTGAAGGTCAGCGTGCCCGTGGGAATGCCCAACGCAGTGTTCACCGTCACCGGCCAATTATATTCCCAGAAGTTTACCGACCCGTCGTACGGCGTGGATCCGTCGGTCTCCAGCACGTAGGGCAAGTAGGGTGGTGGATTGGGATCCCCGGAGAAGCCCACGATCGCCGACTTCGCGACGGTAGCCGTTACCGAAACTGTCGATCTTCCGAAGACTCTGTCGCCGCCATAGGCTACCGTGAAAGTGCTGGGGCCGGCCATTACCGGAGCCAGGCTGATGGTGACAGTGCCGTTCGACAGGGTTCCCGTTGCCGTGGTTGATTGTGCAACAGGAGTTGGAACTGGAGTAACCCCGGGAGGCGGAGGGTACGGGAGTAATTTAACGATCCAAGTTGTGAAGGTCACGGTGACAATCCCGGTGGGAGTAGCGGTGCCGCTCGACGCCTTGACGGTAACCGTGATCGGCGTATTGACCACTTCGGCCGAGCTTGAAACGGTGGCGGTGGTAACCGAATCAGCCAGCGGCGCACTGACACCGGTGACGTCTATAACCGAAGAGTTCACTGCATTGCTGGTAATTCCGATGACGCTGGTGAGCGTCCCCTGTTCTCCGGGCCCTGGGCTCAAGGTGATGTCAACTTGGCAGGTGCCTCCGGCAGCCAACGGACTGTCGCCGATGCAGGTTCCGTCGGCACCAGTGTAGTCCATCGAATTCGAGCTGGTGTATCCGGTGACAGAGAGCGTGGAATTTCCAGTGTTGATGACGGTGGCGTCCAAGGACGGAATAGCGCCAAGGGCCACGCTGCCAAAGTTGAGAGTGCCATTTGTGCTGACGAGGGTAAGACCACTGCCCGCTGCCGGGGCGAGATAAACGTTGCCCATGCGATCGATGGCAACCGCCGAGTTATCGGCTACGTCAGAGGCAATCGAAACCTCTTTGGTTTGATCCAAGACACCGCTGATGAGCGGAATCCGCTCGGTCGTGGTTTTGGACGTAATGTAGACCGCGCCGGAGGGATCGACCGCAAGGCCGGTGGCGCCAGTCAAATTGGTAATCGGGGTCGTCCAGGCTCCGCCAGAATACTCAATGAGCTTGGTGCCGTCGATGACATACAGGTTATTGTTTGAGTCCACGGCCACGGCGGAAGGCGATGTGAAGCCGCTGGTGAAGAATGTCTCCCATTGGCCAACGGTGGGTGTTGTGCCGTTACCGGGGTTGCCAATCTTGACGACACGAGCGTTGGCAGGGTCGGCCACGTACACGTTGCCCAGGCTGTCAGCCGCGATATTCAGGTTGGCGCCGAGTCCGCTGGTCACCGTGATTTGCCCGGTGGCGACGAGCCCGCTTGGCCCGAATGGTATCTCGTAGATGTTGCCGCTGTCGGCTATGAAGACATCACCGCCGCCATCGACTGCTACGCCAGTGGGATCCGCCAAGTTGGTTCCAAGCGAAACAGGAGTAGACGTAGAGGAGGATCCGGCCGCATACATCAGAACCTGTTTAAGACCAGAGTCCGCTACGTAGATGTTGCCAGCGGCGTCGATCGCGATCTGGCTAGGCTGCGACAAGGTAGAGCCGATTGTGGACTCTATGCCGGGCAACGAAATGACATTCGAGCCCAGACCGGTGCCGTGCAGGGTAATGGACGAAATGACGTTGCTGGTCGGATTTAGCAGGAGCAACTTGGCTGAAACGCTGCCGACGGCGGTCGGGGTCATGGCAACTTGCTCGGTGCATGAGCTGCCGGCGACGACTGCCGTACCCGCCACGCAACTTCCGCCGGTGATGGCGAAGTCAGGAGTTTTCGCGCCCGCTTCCACTATGACGGCATTCCCCGGAGTAACGGCTCCGTTAAACACGAACGAAATTGGCAGCGGCGTCGCACTGGCAGTTCCTACAGCGAGGCCTCCGAACTCTCCGTACTCGAAATTGACGGTGGCGACATCTGCCTCGCCATTGGATTGCGCGACCGTGGTGGGAACAAACATGGCGTGATTTGCGTTGACGACGACCGATCCCTGGCCAGTCAACGGCGTGAGCTCGATGGTCCCTGCCGTATCCGGCGTTCCCGAGGGGTTGGGGATCAGGTAAATTCCAGCGATCTTGTCGGACACATAGAGGTTGCCGGCAGCGTCAGCCCAGACACCGGAGGTGTTTGCCAGCGCGGCGGGAGCCACATTGGCAAGGCTCTTCTCGTTGGCGGGCACGCTATTGAAATTGGCTGAGGTTGTTGGGTTGTTGGGTAACAGCGACAACGTCTGCGGGATCTCGAGGACACCGTTGATGCATGTGCCCGATGGGCATGTGTTCGGTGTGGCCGTGAGTTTCTGATCTTGCTCTTCAACCAAATAAACATTCTCTTCCGGGTCTACCGCTTCCGAGGTCGCCCGGGCTTCCATGGTTCCAAGAAGCACGTCGTACTCGCCTTCAGAGGGCGTGGCGGTGCCAGGGCCGATCACCGGCAGGTAGAACATGAAATTGGAATCAGTCTGGTTGGCGATTACCAAGTTGTTGAATTGATCTACCGCGAGTCCCCAGGGCTGGAAGCCCCAATTCCAGTAGGGTTGAGTCGAGTTGTTCAGGGCGCTGTATTGCGCGATGGCGGGGCTGCAACCGGACGTACCGGACGTGGGAGTGAGCGCGGCGAGCCCGGGCCAGGTGTTCGTTGCCGTGTCGTACTTGTAGATGACGAGGCAGTTGGACCAGTTGCCTTCAAGATAGAGGTTGTTGAAGGCGTCGACGGCGACGCCGGGATTATTGCCGCCGCCCAGGCCCCCTGGAACAACGAGGGTGATAACAGGCCCTCCATTCGCCGGGAATTCATAGAGAGCGCCGTTGCTGTAATCGTTGACCAGCCAGTCACCCTTCGTGTCGAGGGCTGTCTGGTAAATCGTGCCCCAACCGGTGGGATGTGTCATACCGGTGGCCGCGCTGGCAACCACGAGCGGCGATTGCCCAGCGGCCCCTACGGACAGGCAGGCGCAGGCGAAAATCAGAGTGAACAGTATTCCGGCAAACCGGCGCATAGCGGTGAACGACTTGGTGGCCATTGCATTCCTCCCGAAAATAACTCGTATCGAACCGCCGCGAGCGGATTCGCCCCACTCCCGGCTCGAGGCTTCCCTTTTCTTCCGCTTCCGGGGAGCTGCCCCTTACTCCCCGAAAGCACTGTTCTTGTCTGCCCGTTTTCCGGGCAGAGGCTAGCTTGCTAGTTCACGGTCACCGGCAACGTAAATAAGGGTGTTGTCAGCGAGTTCTGCGTACTGGAATTCGGAATAACCGTGATGATTTGCACTTTGTAAGTCCCTGCAGGTGTGACCACATGGGGGGCCGGCAGCACCGTTGAATATCCCGCGTTGGTGCAGGCCGTAATGCCCATGAATACGCCGGAAAGCATCAGAGCGACGCACATCATGGTCAGGTAGCGGTTCAGTCTCTTGCGGCCGGCGATCAGACCCAACAGACCTAACCCGAAGAGTCCGGCCAGTGACCAGGGAGCTTGCCGCGCTATGGAAGTGGTTGTCGTGCCACCGTTAACCGGCACGTTGGTGCTGATCGTAACAGTAACTGTGGTGGCCACCGTGGGGCCGTTGTTGCCCACAGGGAGTTCTCCGGCGGCGGCGCCTCCCCCAGGATAGCCGAATGTGCATTCAGAGTACGGCGGCAGCGATGCAGTTACGCATTGCATTGAGACATCCGCGACAAATCCAACCAGGGGCTGGAGAGAGAGAGTCACCGTACCTGGCGTTCCGGGGGTGACTGTCAGCGTGGCCGGAGAGGCGGTAACCTCATCGCTTTTAACAATGACCTCAAAAGCAGGCAGCGCAATACTCTCGCTGGTAAAGTTCACATCGCCGCTGTATACCGCAGTGATGTTGTAGACTCCCTGGGCAAGATTTGCCGTAGAGAAGGTCGCGTTCCCGCTGGAGTTCAGCGGCAGGCTAACCTGCGTCGGATCGACCGGCACTCCACCCACCTGGAAGCTAATGGTCCCGGTAGGCGTACCTGTGCTCGAAGTCACGGAAGCGGTGATCGTATTCGTAGTCGTGACGCCAAGGAAGGTATTGCCGTTGAAGACCGTAAGGCTGCTGGCGTTGCCCTCCGGCGGGGAGACAGTAAATGTCGGCGCCAACGTGGCGACGATGAATTTGACCTTGGTTCCGCTTGCGGCAAAGTCAGGAGCCGTGCCCACCACGCCTTCGCCGCCGTAATCAGCTACGGCAGAATAAGTTCCGCCCTCCAGATTGCTGAAAGCGGCGAATGTTACAGTGCCATCCGAACCCAAAGGCAAGGTTTGCTTTGGCTGGCCGCTGACCTCGAGCGTGACGTTGCCGGCGGGAGTGCCGTTGCTTGCCAACTGTGCGGCCACTGCTACAGAGATCGTCAGAGCTCCCGGATATACGGCGCCGCCGGCCGGATTTGTAGTGACCGTAAGTGTCGTCGTCGTGGCATTACGAGGATCGGTGACCGCAAGGGCCGAAAGCGCAACGTTGATGCCGGAGGGCGCGTTTCCGAGCGGCGAGGTCGTGGTGCCCTGAATAGATACAGAGGCGCTGCTGCTGCCTGCAGCCGAGGGCGTCAGTGCAACGTCAAAGTAGCAGAAGGAGCCGGGTGCGGTGGCAACGGTGGGACCGCAGGCCGGTGTGTCACTGGCGCTGCCCACCGAATAGTCAGCCGCGTTGGCGCCTGTGAAAGCGTCCGGCGGGGTGGTCAATATCACGTCCATGGGCTCGTTGCCGACGTTGAACAACTGCGCTTCCACGTCAGTTTCGGAGAACGGAACGATCTGCCCGTAATAAATGGAACCGCCGATGCCTACCTCTGATACCCCGGCAGTTGTGGTGGCCCCGTAGGATACGTACGCGTTCTGAGATCCATCCAGCGCAACGCTATACGGGATGATGGGGGGGGCAGTGGTTGACCATGAGACCGCGATTGCGCCATCGATATTCAGACCGGACGTGGAGGCCTCATAAGGAATCCATGTAAGGCCGGACGCCTGCGCCACAAACACCGAACCGGAGGGATCGACCGCGAGGCCGGTGACGGGAGCCTTGAGCTGGCTGGTCACTTCAGTCGCGCCGCCCCAGGGCATCGTAATCTCCCACAGGTTATTGCCATCGGCAACCCAGACGTTCCCGGAATTGTCAGTAGCGATAGCCGACGGGCCGGTGAAGCCGGCGCCAAGGGTGAGGGTTGGGTTGTTGGCAAGCATAGCTGAGGTCTGCGGATTCGGCACCTCGACAACCTGCTTGTTCGCCTCGTCTGCCGCAAATACATCGCCTTGGGCGTCGGCGGCGAGACTGAGCTGGTCGCCCAGGCCGGTCAGTAGTGTGGTCTGCTGCGAGGTAGCGAGCTTACCGTTGATAAAGGGGATCTCGATAATGTTGCCCGAGTCGCCTATGTAGAGATCGCCGGAGCCGTCAACTGCGACGCCGGTGGGCGCGGCGAGGCCGGTTCCAAGTTGCGCACCGGGAGTGGGAGTCGTCGTTCCCGCCTTATACTCTTCGATATATTTCAAGGCAGAATCGGCCACAAACGAATCTCCCCAGGGATCAGCCGCAATCTGCTTGGGGGCGGACAAGCCTGAAGCGATCGATACTGCCGCAGGGCCGCCCTCGCCACCGATTCCGTCTGAAACCGCACCAAAGGCGTATGCCGCCGAACCTTGTCCAACGCCAAAGACGTATGCATCGCTTCCATCAATGCCGTTAGGATTGGCGGTATTGTCAATCTGCACTTCGGTGCTGACGCTTCCCACGCTTGCCGAACTGGTCTCCACAAAGTACTGGCACCAGCTATATTCCGAGCTCGTGTTCTCGGTGTTACTAAAGGCTGGATAAGTGGTGCCTGAGGTGCAGGGCAGCACTGGGGTTGGACCGAGCGGGAGCACTGGGTTCGGGTTGGCGGTGAGCACGGTGAAGTTGGAGGCGCCAGGCTTCGCCATAACAAAGTTGCCGGTGGTGGGCTGGCTGAAGCTATAAAAGAGGGTCTGCGGCGCGCCCGGCGTTCCGACGGGTGATGCACCTGCATTGAGCGCGCCCTGCTGCCAAAGAACAACGCTCGATGCTGTGCAGGTGGCGTCAATGGTCTGGGCACTCGTATTAGTGCAGGCAGCGGATACTGAACCAGCCGGCCCCCAGTTGCTGCCGCCGCCGCCGTCCGGAATCCAGAGAAGACCTCTGGGGTCGATTAGAACAGGGAACCCCGTGCCAACTGGCGAGATTCTTGCTGTATCCGCCCAGACCAGGTTCGGGTTGGTTGGAGTGCCTTCGTTGGGAATCATGAACACGCCGTCAACCAATCCGCCGTAGGAGGCACCATTCTCGCTGCCAAAGTACATGTTGCCCCATGCATCGATGGTCATGCCCTTGATGCCGTTGAATCCGATGTCGATTCGCGGCAGCGTTTCTTCAACCTTGCCGGTTCCGTCGCCCGCGATCGGCGCAGAGCCGGCCTTGATTTCCAAGATGCCGGTGACTCTGTCGCTCACTGCGGCATAGGCATTCTCAATAAAAAAGAGGTTTCCGGCGTGGTCGACCGCGACCGTGGTGGGATCATCTTTAAGGTTGGTAATGACCGGCGTAACAACTCCCGCAACGCCGTTTGTCACCTTGAACTTGTAGATATCGCTGGAGGAGTCGCTCACATAGAATGTGCCGTCATCGCCAATGATCATGTCCTGAGGATTGATTGCCGCCGTGGTGCAGGTGGGGTTGCAGGTGGTGAGCTGCGGTCCACCTGCCCAATTGGTGTTGGACTGGAAGATCCAGGCCCCGTTGGCGTAGGGCACCCGACAGAACTTGACGGCGGAGCCATACCGGTCACCGACATACAGCGTGTTGTCGGCGTCGATAGCGATGGTTCCGTTCCAATACGTCCCCGAGTACTCTAGTAGCGAGCAGTCGGAATTGACATTCTTCGGTTCTGGGCCGACCAACAAAGTGGGCACCGACGCGCCTGGCGCAAGCTGATAAATGTTGCTGATGGCAGAGTCAAGGTAGGCGATGTTGCCATTCGGAGCAATGGCCATCCTGTAGATCTGGCTCCAAACGCCGGTGTTGCCGTGATTGAAGGGAATTACGGAGCCAACCGCTACCGGGGCCGGCGTTTTGATCGGCAACTGGGCCGTGGACGCACTGCTCATGAGCAAGCCGACAACTAGTACCAGGCATGCGATCCTAACAACTTTACGAAACATGACAGCAGACTCGATGGCCATAATACCCCTCCAAAAACGATCTTGATCCGGACTTTCTTTTCGAACGGCTTGCCTGCCAACCGTCCATCTTCACGGCATGAGCAAGGCGCCGCACTCTCTTAGACTCCCTGACCGGCCAAAAGGCTATCGCCAGGCGGCCGGGCCCGCGCCAGTGGGTCGGCGCCACAAGCGCAGGCCCGCCGGACAAAGCAGCGTTAGAAGGTAAACTTCCCGGCAATTTCCATGAGCCGGTTGCCTACCTTGATGTTCGCAATCCCGAAATCCTGATACAGGAGCACATTTTGCGTCAGCGGCTTTCCAACTGTCGCATTCTGGAACCCAAGGTCCAGGTTATCCGTATCCTGGTTGTTGAACGAAACTAGCGGATGGTTGAATACGTTGAATGCGGCCCACCGAACTTGCAGGTTCTTCCCCTCGCCCATGGAGAAGTTCTTCAGCAGGGTCACGTCATGGTCAACGTAATACGGCGCGTGAATGTACGGAAGCCGGTAGGCGCCATTAGTTCCGGGAAGGGGCAGGCCAAAGGCCAGCGGGTTGACGTACTGATGAGCGTGCGGCCCTCCGACCGGGTTACCCACCACGGTCGGCATCAACTGGATATCCGGCGAGCCCAGCCAGACCGCTGGGTTCATGCTCTGGACGCAGTACGTGCTTCCGGGTTTAGGAGCCGAGGGGGGCGCGGGCTGGATGCCATAGGTGCTTTCACAGGTATTTTCATTTTGAGGATTGGTCTGGTTGGGGTAAGCAACCTGCACCGGCAGAGTTGAGCCGTATCCGAATCCGAAGTTCTCACCTTGTTCGGAGGCCAGCGGGAATCCGCTTTGTACAGTGGAGATTCCGGAAATCTGCCAATTGTTGGCAGCTTCGGAGAGAATCCTGCTGCCGCCCTTGTAGCGCCGGCCCTCGTCGATCAGGTAGTGGGCGTTGAACACCTGGCTGCGGTCATAAGGTACGGCATTGTAATCGTTGCGCAGGTTGACCGGATCGACGATGACGTTGTTATAGGCCGATGCGGTGGCCAGGTTCTTGGCAAAGGTGTAATTCGCGCCGAAAGAGACGAAGCCCGCGGACTTGTTCCACTGAACCTGCACGCTGTTGTAATTCGAGTAGAAGTTGTGCTTCAGTTGGTAGATGTTCTGGTAGAACGGATAGGGCCTGAACCAGTCCTGCTCCGCCGTGTCGAAGCTGCCAATGCCACTGCCTATGCCGTTGACGTTGCACAGCGCCCCGGAGTCGTAGATGCAGAGCGGCTGGGTGTTGACGGTGAACAGATTGTTGTTAGGGTTTTGCGGATTATTGTTGATCGGGCAGCCGGTCTCGATGCCGCAAATGATGTTGATATTCGATGCGCTGTTATAGGTGCTGCCGTTGTAGGAACCCAGATTGATGTTGTGGCTGGCGACGTACGCAACCGACAGGTGCGAATGCCAGGGCAGCGATTGATCGACTCCGCCGTTGTACTCGTAATAGATGGGGCGGGCGGTATCGTTCGCTGAAAGAGTGTAAGCGCTGAAATCGGCAGGATTGAGGGGCGACTGGCTGTCGATGTAGGGGAAGGTCAGCTGACCATTCACCACGCTGGTCTTGTATCCCTGGGCCGTGGCTGCCGCCAGGGCGTAAGGATTGAACTGCTCCTCATTCCGGTATACACCCCAGCCACCGCGCAGAATGGTGTTGCCCTTGCCAAACAGATCCCACGACAAGCCGACGCGGGGAGTGAAGTAAACCTGCTGGGGCTGGTTGACGGAATTTTCAACTCCGGATTGCTGCGCATACCAGGTCAAACCCGGCATGTTGGGACCGGTGCAATTGCGGGTGATGCCGCCGCACTCCTGGCTGTAAAGGGTTGGAGAGAAGGTGGCCATGCCGTTGTTATGGCGGTCCGACCAGGGTCCGAGGTGCTCGATGCGCGCGCCCAGGACCAGCGTAACCCTGTGAAGCTTGAGGGTGTCGTTGGCAAACCCGGCGATCGACTGGTAACGCATGTCGACGGTGGGAGTGAAATTGGTCTGCGAGTAGGAATCCGCAAAGCCTTCGTAGGCCATTGCCGTGGGATTGAAACAGCTTCCAACGAAATTGGATCCCGAATTGCGCAGGGTGCCGAGGGTGCTGGGGTTGGAGCAACTGACGAATTGCGAGGTTTGCCAGGGCGATCCATAGTATTCAAAGTACCCATTGCCCGGATTGAAGGTAAACTCGCCCTGCGGGTAAGAGCCGCCATCGGCGATGCCGTTGTAGGTTCCCGTCTCCCAGTAGAGTCCGAACTGGAGGAAGTTGCGCCCTTTCTGCCAGCTCAAATTGTCTTGAAGGACCGGGTCGACCTTCTTGGTACGCACCTGGTTGTTATAGAAGCCGCCGGGCATCAACAAATTTGGATAGCCGTTGGTGCCACCGGAACCAATTGCAGGAACCGAATAGTCGCCGCTGTTCTTGTACATGCCCAAGTAGTCGAAGTTGCCTTTGCCGCCGTTATAGCTGTTCATGTCGAAGCGGCTGGCGGCCGCCGGGTTGCCCATCTTTCCGGGCAGGCTGACGAAGGACATGGCAGCGTCGAACTCGTTGGTGACCGTAGCAGAGACCAAGGTGGTGTAGCGGGCGGCCAGAATATTCGATACGTCGCCGGTGGTCACGTTGCCCGGGTAAGGCATGGAACCCGTCGGGAAGCTTCCCAGATCGACTGGATCCTCGTCGACCTCTTTCTGCAGACCGTAGACGAAGAACAGGGAGTTGGCGTCGTTGATCTTATATTGCAGTGTGGCCTTGAACTGGGAGCCGTTCTGTTGCTGGATGAGCTGCTCGATATAGTTGTAGCCGAATTGATTGCTGAAGGGGTCGGCGTTGGGCTTCGGGAACCAGTTGACCAGCGCCACGCCGCCGGCGTTCGAATAAGGGTTGGCATTGTTGTTGACGACCAAGGTTCCGTTGGGCAGGTAGCTGTCAACGTTACACATGGCCTGGATGGCATTGGGATTGATATTGCCGTCCGGACGGGCTCCGCAAAGCTGGGCATCGAGCGAGCCGGCGCTAAAGTCGCCATTGCGTTCGGCCGCGGTGGGCACCCACGCGGTAAGCGCCTGCTGGTTGGCCTCAAAGCTCTGGTTGTAGTACTCGTAGCCGGCAAAGAAGAATAGCTTGTCGCGGTTTTTATTGAAACTGGTGAAGGGGACCGGGAGGGGGCCGCTGAACTGACCGCCGGGATAAAGGTACCGGCCAGCGGGCCGGGACTGGCGGAGGTAATTGTCGTACCAGTCATTGGAGTTCAGGAGGGTATCGCGGGCGGCCAGGTAGGCTTCCCCATGATACGAAGCGCCACCGGTCTTGCTGGAGGCGCTGATGACCGCCGGTCCCTTGGCGGTGACGGCGCTGAAGGTCGAGCTCTGGGCCTTGACTTCGGCGACCATCTCGATATTCATCTGCTGCACCGAGCCGGAGTTGGTGGCGATATCGGTGAGCGAGACGCCGTCGGAGACGATGGCGATTCCGGTCGGTCCGCTGCCATTGGCGGAGAAAGCGCCCGTGGGACCGCTAAGACCGACGACGGCGGTGTTATAACCGGGCCGGTTGAAGAGGCCCTGGTCGCCGGTGCCCATGGCAAAGCCGGGCTCCATGCGGACCAGTTCCGTGGCGTCACGGCCTACCACGGTGAGCGTGTTCAGATCTTTGGCGGTGATGATGTCACTTCGCTCGCCAGTGTCGAGGGCGGCGAGTTGGGAATCCGCCGTGGCCTCAACTGTCACAGCCTCGGTTGTAGTTCCAACTTCCATCTTGATGTCGGTGAAGCCGAGTTGATCGCCGGCGCGCACCGCGAAGGACTGGGATTCCCAGGGGCGGAAGTTGGCGGCCGTGATCTCAAACTTGTAGGCGGTGCCGGGCGAAACCGCGGCGAACGCGAAAGAACCCTCACCGTTACTGGTTGTGGTCCGCTTTAGTCCCGTCAGCGCGTCAGTCAAGGTTACGGCGGCTTTGGGTATTACGGCGCCCGTCGTATCCGCGACCACACCGGTCACATTGCCCGTGGCCTGTCCGAATAAAGACGATTGCGCCAGCAAAAGTACAGCGGTAAGCATCACCAGCAACGAGGCTGTTGGCCTGATCCTTGAAAAGTGCTCCATAAGTAGTTCCCCCCGTTCGGCTACATTCCATTTAGTCTGCAGATCCGGTTCACAAACAGCATGGCCCGGACGAACCACTGAAAACACGGAACGCAGATTCCTGTTTTGCATGTTGGAACCGAATTTTGACGCTTGGGTTCAACGTCTGTCAAGAGGAAAAATTCATTATTTTTCAAAGATGGGATCGCTATCGTGAAATTATCAGTCTTTCAGGGCTTGTGCCGGGGTCCGACAGGACCGGGAGGTACCGGCGGGGGCGTTGCCAGCCTTCACGGCAAGAGACAATTTCCACAGGGAAAGTGGCAGGGGAACCTGAGATTGAAAGCGCCGGCCGCCGGGATGCAGGGTGGGGCTGAGTGGATTATCAGAAACGCAGGCCGGGTCCCGCGACGGCCTTCGCGGGACCCAGGACAGAGACGCGAGAGATCATGCAACATACACACAATAAATCAGTTAATGAATTGATGAATGGCCTTCCCTTCGTCCCTCCGGCGGCCCAAGCCGGATGAGAAGCGCTGCCGGTGCAGATTCTCCCGCCCCAGGCGGCGCGAGCCGGCATCTGGAGTCTTCCGCCTCGGACCCAGGGTTTTTTCGGCCCGCAACCCAATGCCGAATGTGGGCTTTATTTCTCGCGGTTTGCGGCAGCCGATGGTGACCGCGCGCTGAATTGCGCTGGAAATGATGTCGATATCATCCTGGGGAGTGGTAGCATGACTTGCGCGCGGCAGCAAGGGCACTGGGCGTTACAGTCCGCCGCGACCGGGGGCGAAAGGCGAAGTTTCGGGCCGGCCCGCGGGAGGTGACTGAGATGAGAATCGTGGCGCGATATACGGCTTTTGGGATTTGTGCGGCGGCGAGTCTATGGTTAGCTGGATGCGGCGGGAACCTTTCGTCATCGCCTCCACCGCAATCGAAGACCACCCCAACAGTGACGGTAACGTTGTCTTCCCAAAGCATTACAACGGCCCAGGCGCTCACGATAACGATATCGGTGAACGACAGCCCAACGCCTACCGGAAATGTGTCGTTGAACAGCGGAAGCTACTCTCCCGCGGCCATGTCACTGAGCAACGGTGGCGCTTCACTGAATGTTCCGGCAGGCTCACTGGCCCTGGGAAGCGACACGATTACTGTGACTTATACGCCCGATGCGGGAAGTTCTTCGACTTACAACAGCGCGTCGGGGACCAATTCAGTGACGGTGACTGCGGCGCTGATCACGCCGACCGCGACGGTAACGCTGGCTTTCTCAAACATTACGACGTCACAGGCGCTCACAGTAACGATCGCCGTGAGCGGGGGCAGCGGCAATCCAGCACCCACCGGGACCGTGACCCTGACCAGCGGCAGCTACACCTCCGCGACAATGACGCTGGCAGGCACCCCGCCCAGTGCGCCAATCACGATTCCCGCCGGCACTCTGCCGGCAGGCAGCAATACGCTTAAAGCTACTTATACCCCGGATACGGCGAGCTCCTCGACTTACACGAGCGCGACAGGAACGAATACTGTGACGGTAACGGCGGCGCTGATCACGCCGACCGTGACAGTAACGCCGGCCTTCTCGAGCATTACGACGTCACAGGCGCTCACAGTGACGATCGCCGTGAGCGGGGGCAGCGGCAATCCCACGCCCACCGGCTCGGTAACGTTGAGCAGCGGCGGCTACACGTCCGCGGCCACGGCGCTGAGCGGCGGAAGCGCGTCAATCACCGTTCCAGCGGGTTCGCTGGCCGCGGGCAGCGACACGCTGACCGCGACTTACACGCCGGATGCCGCAAGCTCGTCCACTTACTCGATCGCGACGGGAACGGGCACAGTTACCGTAACTTCGGGCGCGACTTATGTGCTCACAGTCAACTCAGTTGCTCCCTCGAGCGGCATCTCCGTCAACGTAACTCCGCTGGATAACAATGGGCAAGGAACAGGAACGACCAGCTTCACGCGGACTTATAGCGCGAATACCTTAGTCACACTATCCGCCCCGCTTTCCTATAACACTTATTCCCTTGTCGCGTGGTCCGGATGTAATTCAAACCCCAGCATCAGCGTTTGCGATGTGACCATGACCGCCAACGCGACGGTGACTGCCACCTACAACGAGCCGGGGATCATTTCGATCACCGTGACGCCGACTACTGCGGTGACGATTGGAACCCAACAGCAGTTTGTGGCAACCGTGATTGGCAACGGCAGTTTCAATCATGCAGTCAACTGGTCAGTGTCGGCGCCCTCGGGCAGCAGCCTGAGCCCCGGCGACATCAGCGCGGCAGGGCTCTACAACACGCCCTTTCCTGCTCCGGCAACGGTAACGGTGACAGCTACCAGCGTCTCAACGCCGACAGTCAGCGGCAGCGCAACGGTTCAGCTAAACCAGGCGGCCAGCGCCACCGGCCCGGCGTTGACAGTGGACGCAGGCAACCAGACCCACGCAATCAGCCCGGACATTTACGGCATGAATGGATACTCGCTCAACCAGAACACAGCCAAGGCCGTGAATCTGCCGGTAGACCGCTGGGGCGGAGACGCGACCTCGCGGTACAACTACCAACTTGACGTTACCAACGCGGGCAGCGACTGGTACTTTGAAAACGGGGTTGGGGCCACCGGCCTGGAGGCCACGGGCGAGTTCAACACCCAGGTGGAAAGCGACGAATCAGTCGGCGCCAAGACTCTAGGCACGGTTCCGGTGCTGGGATGGGTGGCGAGCAACAGCACTGCGTGCGGATTCCCGACGTCCCTTTATCCCAATCAGGTCGCAGTCGATCCATATAGCGGATTATGCGGAGACGGCCTATATCCAGAGGGTGTCAATGGCTGCACAAACTCGAACGGGTGCAACATAACCGGCAACAATCCCAACACCACTGACCAGACAGAGGGCCCATCGTGGGCGGCCGGCTGGGTAGCGTACCTGGTGGGAAAATTTGGAACCGCAGCCAACGGCGGCGTAGCCATCTATGATCTGGACAACGAACCCGCATGGTGGGACGCAGTGCATCGCGACGTGCACCCCGTGCCCTCCACTTACGACGAAGTGATTAATAACGGCATCGCTACAGCCGAGGCCATCAAGAATTCCGATTCGACCGCGGCTGTGAGCGGGCCGGTGGTGGATTACTGGTGGAATTACTTTTATTCGAAGAAGGACATCGAGAACGGATGGGAGACCGGGCCGTGCTATGAGCCGTGGAGCGGGCCGATTGACCGCACGGCTCACGGAGGCATTCCGTTTATTGAGGAATACCTGCAGCAGTTCAAGTCGGCCTCCGCCACTTACGGCTCGCGCCTGCTGGATTATCTTGACATGCACACTTATTTCGCTGGCGTCTATAACGGTAACGGTGTGGGCCTGACTACGGCGGGAGATACGCAGGAACAGGAAGTCCGATTGAACTCCACGCGCGTTTTATGGGATCCGATCTATACCGATCCCAATTATCCGCAACCTAACTACACTACGGACACGAATTACACCGCGAGTTGCTCGACCCCGTTGCAAGCCCCGCGGTTGATTCCGATGGCACAAGGTTGGGTGAATACCGATTACCCCGACACCAAGGTAGCATTCACCGAGTACAACTGGGGCGGGCAGGAGAATATCAATGGCGCGGTCGCCCAGGCTGACATACTGGGTATCTTCGGAAAATACGGCCTCGACCTTGCAACTCTGTGGGGACCGCCGGACCCGACCACGCAGGTTCCGGGCCTGATGGCTTTTGAGATTTACCGCAATTACGACGGCAAGAACTCGATGTTCGGCAATACGGCGCTCAACTCTACAAGCGCAAATCAGGGAACGCTTTCCGTTTACGGCGCACTGCGCAGCAAAGACAGCGCCATAACCGTGATGGTGATCAACAAAACGTATGGGCCGCTGACTTCGACCTTGTCACTCGAGAACTTTACGGCTACGAGCACGACCGCGCAGGTATATCTCTACAGCAATGCGAACCTGAACGCGATTGTCGCGGGGACGGCCGCAACCATCACGCCGCCCACAGGGACCGGCACAACCAGCACCATCAGCTACACGTTTCCGGCGCAGTCGATCACGTTGCTGGTGGTGCCAAACTGACGAGAGATTTTGGGGAATCTGGTTTCCGCTGTTGGCTATCAACTCTACTTTGGGGGGAGATCGGTTTACCCAATGCCAGAGAGAGCGGCTCGCATTTCATTACTGCTGCGCCTTCGGCTTTGGGAATTCCTCGACGTGCGACTGGCCCTTGCGGCCAAAGTAGATGACCCTTTTTCCGGTAAGGAACGCCCAATAGCCGATCACTCCGGCGGCCGTCGAGCGCTTAACGAATTCGGGATAGCGGATGGTGTCGGCCTGGGCTGCGCGGATTGCGGCGACAGTTTCGGAAGATGAGAACTCTTCGGCGACCGCATCCAGCTTGAGGATCATCGGCTCTGCATGCGTTCCACCGTCAGCGAGGTAATAGGTCTTGCGCCCGGCGGCCAGATCGACAAAGTAAGACTCCACGCCAACCTCCAACAGCCTGCGTACTGCCTGCGGGAAGGTCATCTTTCCTTCCTGCGTCTCGATCGTCACCTCATGTATTGCTTGCGTATTCATCGCTTCTCCTTTACTCGGTTGGCAGTTTATGCAGGCGGTGCGCCCGCACGATTTTTTTGAGAGTTGCAACCAGGGTTTCGCGTTCTTTTTCGGAGAGCGGCGCAAAGAATTCCTCGTCGTTGCGGTCGGCCAGCGCGGCCAGCGAAGGCACCAGGCGGCGTCCTGTGGGCGTAAGGGCGATGTCCTGGAAGCGGCGGTCGTCGGTGCGGTCCTGGCGCGTAACCAGTTGTTTGCCCAACAGCCGATCGACCAGCTTCGATGCAGCGCCTCGCGTCATTCCGGTGCGATCGGCAAGCACGCTCGGCGGCATTTCATCGCGGCCATACATTTCGCGGAGCACGACCCATTCAGCCACGGTGACGCCGCTCGAAAGGAGCTTGCGCGCGAAGGCGTGGGACACGTGATTGGACACGAAGCGCAGCCAGAAACCCGCGTGCTGCTTCAGATCGCTGAGGGCCTGCGTGGATGGTTTGGTACTCGTCATGGATAAAGAATACCAGTTAACTGTTTCCTAGTCAACTATTATTTAAGAACGAAACTGCGGAACCGCTTGGGACGAAAAAACGCTGACCCAGGGGTCTCACCCAAGGCTATTTTCGTCTCCTCCCTGCCGGGAGAATGTGGATTGGGATTTTTCGGCAGATCGCCGACTTAGATGCCGACGCCGAACTCGCTGGCCTGCTGCTCTCCGGCGCTGGAGTAGAAGTCGTAGGGGGTGCGCTTTTTGAATTTTGCGCGGCTGCGCAGCTCGGCGCCGAGGTAGATGCCGAGGGCAGCGACGGCCATACCGGCCGAGACCCAGGTAATGACCCGCAGCGTCTTGTAGTCCCGCTTCTCGATGGCGGACGTTTCTTCTTCGGGTATGAGAGAGCCGGGTTCGGTGGACATGGCGCTGCCTCCTGCTGAAAACATGATACCGCAGATTCGACGCCGGCGGACCGTGCCGTGGGACACAGAAGTCAGGGTTGTTTACCGAGTGGTTTCAATCCGGGCAAGCCACGCGGTCTTTTCCGGTTCCGGAAGAAAACTGGCGCGAATGGAGTTGGCTGCGAGGGTACGCAGTTCTTTCCTGGTAAAGCCCTGCTCTGTGTGCGCGAGGCGATACTCATTGGCCAGATCGGAGCCGAAGAAGGCGGGATCGTCGGAGTTGAGAGTGACCCGCAGGCCGAAATCGAAGTAGCGGCGCAGGGGATGCGCGGCAAAGGAGGGGCAGACGCCGGTGCGGACGTTCGAGCTGGGGTTCAGCTCGAGGGGAATTCCGCGCTCCTTCAGTTCCTGGAGCAGGTAGAAGTCCTTGACGGCGGAGACGGCGTGGCCGATGCGCTCCGAGCCGATGGAGAGCGCTTCGCGAATGGCTTCAGGGCCGGTGGTTTCGCCGGCGTGGTTGGTGAGGCGGAGGCCGGCAGCGCGGGCCCCGGCGTAGAGCTCGCGGAAGGGCTCGGAGCCGGCGAGGCGTTCGTCGCCGCCCAGGCCGATGCCGATGATAGCGGGAAATTCGGCGCGCAACTCGGCGGCTTTGAGGAATACGCGCTCGGCCTCGGGAACGGAGAAGTGACGGACGGCGTCGAAGATCCAGTAGAGCGAAAGGCCCAGTTCGCGGCGGCCGCGTTCGCGCGCGCGCTCCAGGCCGGCAAAGATGGGTTCGAAGACCGTGGGGTCGTGTTTGCGCCACATGTAGATCACGCCGACGGAGATGTAGACCTCGGCATGGACAATCCCTTGCGCGGCCAGGTGCTCTATCATGCGCCAGGCGGCAAGTTCGTAGTCTTCGGGCGCGGTAAGCAGGCGGGTAACGGCTTTGAAGGCTTCGATGAAGCCGGTGAAATCAGTGAATCGATAGAGCGATTCGGCCTCAGGGAGGGTGATGGGGCGCGCATCGTGGCGCGCACTGAGCTCGACCAGCGTGCTGGGCAGGATGGTGCCTTCGAGATGCAGATGCAGCTCGGCCTTGGGCAGGCGGCGGATGAAATTTTCGATGCCCGACATTCTTACAGTTTACCGGGTGTGGGGTTGTGATTTCTCGGGCCTCAGTGCGGAGCGTGCTTGTCCAGCCAGGCTTGCGTCGCGGCGAGGTCATCTGGCGATAGAGTTGGCGCGGCGCGCTTCAGCATCGCGAGATACCAGTCGATTTCCTCGGGCGAGGCAGGATAGCCAACGTTTGCGTTTGTACTGCCATTCCGGTAGGAGTTGATGATTGGATTGCCGTCTTCGCCTGTCATGACGAGGAACGGGTAGCCAGGCTCCCCCTCGGCGCCGAGACTTGTGCGCAGCACTACGCCGCCGGGGGTATCAGCATGCCTGGATTCGCTCGTGAACTCGCCCACATCGATGCGCTGAACCACAAACGCCTTTTCCGTGATGGACTTCATCTGGGGGTCTTCGAGAAATCGCTCGTAGAGTTTGCAGGGACCGCACCAGGAAGCGGAAAAAACCATCAGAACGTTCTTGTGTTCCGCCTTTGCCTCGGCCCTGGCACGCGCAAACAGGTCGGTGGCAGTTTCCTGCGCCGCTGCAAGCGCGGGCGCGGCGAGCATGGCTCCTAGCGCGAGAATTGCGACGAGAGAGAGTTTCTGGTGCAAAACCAACGGCGGATCTCCTTAGGAATGAGATTGGAGCCATCCTATCGCGCGCAAGCAGGTCATCGCATTTCTCTGACGGCGGGTTGCGGGTCAAGCTACTGACTTTGAATTGTAGACGCTTTATTGCCGGCGAAGGTAATGGTCCACTTTTTGCCGGCTTGATCGTAGGATACGGTGCGGTTACCTTCGGATTGGCTGTCGACCTGCGTTTTCTGGCCAATGGACATGCGGGTTTCAAGCTCGCTCATGCCGGGTTTTACCTGGTGGGCGTCGATGGCGGACCAGACGGCGGACGGCCAGTTGTCGTAGATGGTGTGCGGATCGTCGTAGTAAAAGAGGATGTCGCAGAAGTATTGCTCCTGGCCATCCTGCATCACGCCGATGGGCGTGGCGTAGAGTTCGGCACTGCCGGGAAGGGCGAAGACGGCGAAGGCCTGGCGGCTGCCGTGGTCGATGCTGTCGTCCACTGAAGCGGGCGGCGACGCCTTGACGATCTTTTTGATGTCGAGGCGCTGGGCGGAGGGGAGCACGCCCACGCGTTTGGCGAAATCGATGCGCCCGTTATTGAACGGGTAATACGGCATGGTGTAGCCGTTCTTCATCCAGACGCTTTTGCCCTCGAGGGCGAGCGTGTCGTCAAAGGAAGTCATCCACATCATGCGCACCACGGCGACATCGTCGGCCGCGAGGTTTTGTTCGGGAGCTTTGTTGACGACGCCGGGGTTCTTGCGGTGCTCAAAAATGACGAGCAGATAGATGCCGCCGATGGCGAGTGTGATGAGCGTTGAAAGGAGGGCTTTTTGCCAGATTCTCACGGACTATCTCCGCAACGGTTACAGTCTCCAGCCCGATTACCGGGGTTTGGCGAACTCAGAACGATGGCGGCTATAGAGGAAATAAATTACCAGGCCGATGACCAGCCAGATGAGGAAGCGATACCAGGTGATGATGGGCAGCCCGGCCATGAGCAGGAAGCAAAAAATGACGCTGAGAGCGGGAATAATGGGGCCGCCGGGGACGCGAAAGCCACGTCGCCGCTCCGGCTCGCGAATGCGCAGAACGATAACTCCGACAGAGACGAGAACGAAGGCGAAAAGGGTGCCGATGTTGGAGAGATCGGCGAGGGTGCCGATGTCGAATAGGCCGGAGGGCACGGCGACGACGAATCCGGCGACCCAGGTGGAAAAGGCGGGGGTGCGAAAGACGGGATGGACGTTGGAGAAGACTTTGGGGAGCAGGCCATCGCGGGACATGGAGAACCAGACGCGGGACTGACCGAGCTGGTAGACGAGGATGGAGGAGATCATGCCCATGAGGGCGCCAAAAAGGACAATGAGGCGGACCCAGCGGAGGGAATGGCCGCCGGGCAGGAGCGAGAGCTTGCGGAGGGCGTTGACGACGGGGGCGGCGTCACCAACCATGGATTGCCAGGGAACAAGGCCGGTGAGGCAGACGGCGACGGCGACATAGAGAACGGTGCAGACGATGAGGGTGGTGATGATGCCGATGGGCAGATCGCGCTGGGGATTGCGGCACTCTTCGGCGGCGGTGGAGACGGAATCGAAGCCAATGTAGGTGAAGAAGATGATGGAGCCGCCGGTGAGGACGCCGGACCATCCGTTGGGCATGAAGGGATGGTAGTTGGAGGGATGGATGAAGCTGATGACCGCGATGACGAAGATGACGAGGGCGACGAGCTTGAGGCCGACCATGGCGTTGTTGGCCTCAGCCGACTCGCGGATGCCGCGGACGAGGATGACGGTGAGGATGAGGACGATGAGGAAGGCGGGGATGTTGAAGCCGAAGTGCCAGCCGGGGTTATAGAGGGTGTGGCCGGAGAAGTCCTGGAGTCCGTCGGGCAAATAGGCGGGCGAGATCCACATGGGCGATGGATGGAGGCCGAACCAGTCGAGGAGATCCACGACGTGGGCTGCAAAACCGACGCTGACGGTCATGTTGGAGCCGGCGTATTCGAGGATGAGATCCCAACCGATGATCCAGGCGATGAGTTCGCCGAGGGTTGCGTAGGTGTAGGTGTAGGCCGAGCCGGCGATGGGAATCATGGAAGCCAGTTCGGCGTAACAAAGACCGGTGAGGGCGCAGACGACGGCTACCAGCACGAGAGAAAGCGCAATGGCGGGACCGGCGCCCGGACGGCCAGCCATGGCGCTGTGGCGGATGATGAAATCCGCAAGAGGAGTGTTGAGGACGCTGGAGGTATCGAACTGCTCGCCGGAGATGGCGGTGCCGATGACGGTAAAAATGCCTGAGCCGATGACTGCGCCGATGCCGAGCGCGGTCAGCGACCACGGACCGAGGGTCTTCTTGAGGGCATGCTCGGGTTCTTCCGAGTCCCGGATGAGCTTGTCGATCGACTTGCGGGCAAGCAGCTGGCTGGGCAGGTGGGCTTCTCCTCATCCCGCGGGGGCGGGCTGTTCCTGACAGAATACAGGCTTCTGCTAAGGGGAGGAGCGGGTAAGACAGATTCCGGCCTTCAGCTTCCAGCCTTTCCCGCGGAGGCAAGAGCCTGCACGCAAGCGAGATGAGCTGAAAGCTGGAAGCTGTTGACTGTTCTTACCGCTTCGATTGGCCGCGGACCATCTTCTTCACTTTTTTCTTGGCCGCTCCGCGCGGAGTGGTGCGCTTGGCCTTGGGGGCTGCCTTCTTGCGCGCCGCGCGCTTGAGCTTCTTGCGTTCAACCTTGTCTTCAATCTTGGTGGTATCTGCCACGAATAACCTCTTTCAATCGAATCTTTCCAGTGTCTCCCGGATTCGGGACATGCGACCTCTATGGTAACAGGGAATTAATTGGGGTGAAAGGGAGCGTGCGCGTGCTGCAGGCGCATTCGGAGCGGCGTGGGGGCTGTTTCCAGCGTACAATGAAAGATAGAACAAGAATCTGCCCAGGCCTGCTCGACGCTGGCGCATTTGTCCCACGCGACCGCCCCACAACTTACAGCGAGCTCGTACCCCACGCAACAATCACCGTTGAAGACCGGAGTCTCCATGCGTTCAACTCAGATTCACCGTGCGCTTTCGCACGGGATCAACCGCTTTGAGGTGTGCCAGCTTGTGTCGAAAGGCGTAAAGGCGACCCACAAGACGGGCTCGCGCTTTGAAGATTCGATCAACGATGTGCTGCAATACTTGGGCAATCACGACACGACACAGGCCAGCCTGCGCCCCGCCGGCACCAAATCCACTGAAACAGCAAAGAGCCTGAAGCCGGCCGCCTGACAAAACAGAGATCAGGTTTCAGCGGTTCGTTGAGCCAGGCAATTCCACATCAGACGCAAAAGAGGGACGGCAGTTTGCCGTCCCTCTTTTTTGACTCCGAGCCGGTTTCTAAGGGGTAGCCTTAGACAACCTGAACGTTCTCAGCCTGCCAGCCCTTGGGGCCCTTGGTCACGTTGAACTGGACCTTCTGGCCTTCTTGCAGCGAACGGAAGCCGTTCGACTGGATGGCGGTGTGATGAACGAAGACATCCTCGCCGTTTTCACGGCTCAGAAATCCAAAACCCTTGGCATCATTGAACCACTTGACTGTACCTGTTTCCATTTGAGTGTTGCTCCTTGTTACTGAATTACCGTGCAAACGCGATGTGGAAGTGTTGCGTGCAGGCGGTAACCGGAACAGGCAAGAACTTCAGATCGAATTCTACGATTACATTCAGTGTAGCACGGAATTGACAAGGGGATCAGGGAATCGTGAATGCAAGTCCCACAATGAGAATGATTTTCCGCCGGAGGTTGCCTGGATCACAGGCTTTGCGGCGCGGGAACGCGATACACTCGATTGCGCCGGAGAGGTGAAGATTGAGCAGGGAGAACGATCGGGTTCTGGCCATCAATCCCGGAACAACATCGACGAAGTTTGGCGTGTACACGCGGTCGGGCGAGGAACTGGCGCGCACGATTCACCACGGGGACGAGGAGCTGGCGCGATTTCGCGGACAGCCGATGCTGGCGCGGCTGGAGTATCGCGCGGGGCTGATCCGGAAGGCGCTGGATGAGGCAGGATACAGCGAGAGCGGGCGCGGATTGGAGCCTTATTCGGCCGTGGCCGGCCGAGGCGGGCTGCTACCGCCGATGGCCTGCGGCACTTACCTGGTGGACGACGCGATGGTGGAGGAACTGCGCCGGGCACGGCGCGGAGAACATGCGTCGAACCTAGGCGCGGTGCTGGCGCTGCGCTTTGCGCGCGCGGCGGGCGTAAGCGCGTACATTGTGGACCCGGTGACGGTGGACGAGTGGCAGGATGTGGCGCGGCTGACCGGCTCGCCGCTGGTGGAGCGGGCATCGGTTGGGCACGCGCTGAATACCAAGGCGGTGGCGCGGCGGTTCGCACGCGAGGGGGGATGGGCTTACGCCGAGCTGCGGCTGATCGTGGTGCATATGGGCAGCGGAATTACCGTTTCAGCGCACCGGGACGGCCGCACCATCGACAGCAATTCGATCGAAGAAGGCCCGTTCGGTCCGGACCGCACGGGGTCGCTGCCGGTGCGGGAGCTGGTGAAGCTGTGCTGCAGCGGGCGGTTTACGCAGGCGGAGTTGGACCGGCAGGTGTTTGGAGACGGTGGGCTGTTTGCCTACCTGGGCACGCGCGACCTGAAGGAAGTGGAACGGCGGATCGAGGCCGGCGACGGCTGGGCCGCAGCGGTGGCGGAGGCGATGATCTACCAGATTGCCAAGGAGACGGGTGCGATGGCGGCGGTGCTCGAAGGCAAGGTGGACGCGGTGCTGCTGACCGGCGGGATGGCGCACTCGGAGCGGGTGGTCAGGCGGCTGCGCGGGCTGATCGGGTGGATTGCGCCGGTTGCGGTGTATCCCGGCGAGGACGAATTGCGCGCGCTGGCCGATGGCGTGTTTCGTGTGCTGGATGGTGAGGAAGAGGCGAAGCGCCTGCAGGCGGAGGAGTAGCGGAGAAGCCGAATTAAGATGATTTCGATGAGCTGGAAGACTGGTTTGGGGATCGCCAATATCGCTTCACTGGTTCTGCTGGTGTGGATGATGGCCGGCAGAAACAGCGGGCCGGGTAGCGCGAAGGATGCTGGCGCAGGGCGGATCGAGTTTCCTCCGGACAAGCTTGCATTTTGGGCATGGCTGCTGGTTGTCGTCCCGCCGGTCTGGACGACGATAAGAAACTTCACGCACGGCGCCAACATTACCCTGGGATGGATCTCCTCAGGATGCATTGGATTTCTCGCGCTCGCGCACATGGTCTCGTTTCCAGAAACGGTGGTGGTGACCGACGACGGGGTGGAACAGGTTTATTGGATGTGGAAGAACCGGCACATTGCCTGGGGCGACATCGTGGAGATCAGCATTGACAAGGGGAGCCGCATGGTGACGATCAAGGGCGCCGACGGAACGGTGATTGTTCACTCAGGCAGGCTTGTGGACCGGTCGCGGCTGCTGGCGGAGCTGAAGCAGCGTTGCGGTGAGAATTTGCCGCCGGAATTTCCGGGAGAGCCAGGCGGAGAAGATGCAGGGTCTGGCGCTATCGAACAACTGTGAAGGATCGGCGTCGTTGCGGGCCAAAGCGAAACATACGTTGGGTCGAGGAAACGCTAATCGCTCCGTGCCTTCACACGCGCTGAGGCGAATGAGTCCCCAATCAAGGAGTCTTTGTCGCGGGCGATGGCGGAATTGCCCGAGCTGCCAAGATCGAAGACGCAGGTTACGTCAGCCGTCGCACCAGAACGCGCGGGAGAAGCGAAATTGCGGGAGACGGGCTCACGGTTCCGTCTTTGCGTTTTGTCCTGCGGCAAAATCTTCCTATGCACCGACATGATGGCTATATATTTTACCTTCATCCATGCTCTTTGCGCTCTTGGGATACCGGACCGAGGCAAGTTAGATTCTCTGCAGGTTGGCGAATTTTTCCATCAGCTTTTTCAAGCCGTGGCGCTGGAACTGCACGGTCAGCTTGGCGTCTTCGCCATCGCCTTCGCGCATAAGGACGGTGCCTTCACCGTACTTGGCGTGGCGGACGTGCTGGCCCTTCTTCAGGTTGATTGCGCCGTGCGCCTGGGGAATGTTCATTGCTGGACGAGCCAGCGAGCCTGCCTTTCCACCGAAAAAGCGCGCGATGTTGTCAATTGAATCTGGTCGCGGCGGCGCTCCCGGCGCTCCCCCGCTTTCGCCTTTTGGAGCAGATTCCTGACCGGGGGAGTTGGGTTTGCGGCTGGTCATCCAGGAGGCGGTGAAGGGCTTGCCCGACGCTCGGCGCTTTGGCGTTCCCGATCCGCGGCTGGCGGATGCCGGGATGCTCTGGGTTTCCTGGCTCTCGTCCTCGTAGTTGTAATGACGGCCGTCGATGTCGCCTGTGGTCCGGCGGCGCCCCGCGCCATAGCCCGATCCATAGGCCGGAGTGGACCACGCGGGGCTTCGTCCGCCGAGGTTTTCGACCAGTTGCGAAGGGACTTCCTCAAGAAAGCGCGAGGGAATGCTCATCTCCGGCGCGTCGTTGCCATACCTTCTTCTGTAATGCGCGCGGGTGAGGACGAGGGTGTTCATGGCGCGGGTCATGCCGACATAGCAGAGGCGGCGCTCCTCTTCGAGTTCCTCGGGGTTGGAAAGCGTGCGGGAGTGGGGAAACAAACCCTCCTCGAGGCCGGCAAGAAAGACGAGCGGGAATTCGAGACCCTTGGCGGCGTGAAGGGTCATCAGCGTGACGCGCGAATTGGGATCGTATTGGTCGGTGTCGGACGCGAGGGCGGCGTGGTCGAGGAATTCGGCCAGGGTTTCGCCGCGAACTTCGGCGTCGTGGGCGGCGTTAGCCAGTTCTTTCAGGTTTTCAATGCGGCTGAATGCCTCCGGCGAACCTTCGGTTTCGAGAGCCTTGATGTAGCCGGTGCGGTCAATGATGAAACGGATTAGCTCGGGGAGGGTGGCGGAGTCGCTAGGCCTGCGAAAGGCGCCTTCCGTCCCTTCGGGCGGTTCTTGTTTTGAAGTAGATTCCGAACCTGGTTGAGTTTCCACCCCGGGATCCAGAGCCGGGACCTGGGGCTCGCCGGTTTCTGAGGCTTGAGGTTCCATTTCCTTCCTGGGCATTTTCAGGAACGGGCGCTTGGGCGCGGCGGCGAAGGGCGAAAAATGCGACGCATCGAGCAGCGGAATCTGGCGGAAATCGCCCGCGCTTCCGATTGGGGCCAAATCTGCGCCTTCAATGCCGGGGTTGAAGCCCGGACCTGCCGTTTCTGCTCGTTTGATCGAGATTTCTGCCTCAGCGCCGAAGGAGAATCCGGTATCGGCTTCATCAGCTTCGGTCTCGGCGACGTCGGCGGAAAGCTTGCCGGCGAAGTCGGGGTCCATCATGGCCTGGGCATCGAGAATGAGCTGGCGGAAGGAGTCAAGAGCCATCAGGGCGCGGGTGGGAATGAGCCTGTTGCGGATGGCGCCAGCGGTGGCGTCCCACGTGGAGCTGTCGGTTTCAAGGGCCACGCGCTCCAGGGTCTCGAGGGTGGTCTTGCCGATGCCGCGCGTGGGGGTGTTGATGACACGCTGCAGGGCCATGGAATCGTGGGGATTGCGAACAAGGCGGAGGTAGGCGAGCAGGTCCTTGATCTCAGCGCGCTCGTAAAAGCTGAATCCGCCAACCATGGTGTAGGAGATGTTGTAGCGGCGGAGGGCCTCTTCGACCAGGCGCGATTGGGAGTTGGTGCGGTACAGCACCGCAGCTCCGCCCGCTCCGCGGTTCGACTCTTCTGAGGAGTTTTGTTGCTCGCGCAGAAACGCCTGAATCCTGTCGGCGATGAAGAGAGCTTCGTTTTCGCCGTCGGGCGCCTCGTAGTAGCCGATGAGGGAACCGCCCTGGCGGTCGGTCCAGAGCTTCTTTCCCTTGCGGCGGATGTTGTTGGCGACCACGGCGCCGGCTGCTTCGAGAATGACCTGCGTGGAGCGGTAGTTCTGCTCGAGGCGGACGATGTGGGCGTTGGGAAAGTCCTTTTCGAATTCAAGAATGTTGCGAATATCCGCGCCGCGCCAGGAGTAGATGCTCTGGTCCTCGTCGCCGACCGCGCAGACGTTTTTTTGCTCGCCGGCCAGCAGCTTCATGAGTTCGTACTGCGGGCGGTTGGTGTCCTGGTACTCGTCGACGAGGAGATAGCGGTAGCGTCGCTGGTAGCGCTCGCGGACCTCGCCGGAAGCTTTGAGCAGGCGAACGGCTTCAAGCAGCAGGTCGTCGAAATCGAGCGCGTTGTTTTTGAGAAGTTCGGCCTGGTAGCCCTTGAAGATGTGGGCGATGCGCTCGCTGTTGGGATCTTTTGAGGCGAGGTAGTACTCCTGGGGATCGACCATGTGGTTTTTGGCCCAGGAGATGCGGCCGAGGACGGTGCGCGGGGTGAGCTGCTTGGTGTCGAGACCCATGCGGCGCATGATCTGCTTGACGATTCCCTGCTGGTCACTCTCATCGTAGATGGCAAAGGAGCGGGTGAGGCCCTGGTTGCCGACCCTGAGGGCTTCAATGTCGCGGCGGAGGACGCGCACGCAAAAGGAATGAAAGGTAGCGATCAGGGGCTTGGCCAGCGTGGAGTGGCCGAGCAGGCGGTCGACGCGCTCGCCCATCTCTGCGGCGGCTTTATTGGTGAAGGTGACGGCCAGAATGGAATCGGGTGCGATGCCCTTTTCGCGGATGAGCCAGGCGATGCGGCTGGTGATGACGCGGGTTTTGCCCGAGCCTGCGCCGGCCAGGATGAGCAGAGGGCCCTCGGTGGCTTCGACCGCGGCGCGCTGTTCGGGGTTCAGGTTGGCAAGGAGCGGCTGCAAGGCGTGATCCGGGCGGGAAGGGTCCTGTATCCAGTGTACCGTCCTAAGGGTATCGACGGTCGCCGGGTCGCATCATGCGTTTTCACGAGTTGTATGGGGGCGGAGCGCCGCCCAGATCAGATCGACCACGAATTCGGCTTCCTGGTCCAAGGTCAAATCGGTTTGTCCCAGCAGCCGGCGCTGGATGGCTCCACGCACCATGTCGGAAACAGCCCAGGCCGCTTTTTCCGCTGGCACGGCCGTCACCTCGCCTCTGCGCTGAGCGTCTTCAATGGCGGCGGCCAGCTGTAAGACAGGTTCCTGAAGCCAATCGCGATACTGGCTGCGGGTAAACGAGAGGTTGGCGGGCTGGGTATCCATGATGCGAAAGATTTCCCTGTTAGCCTCTGCATTTTCAAGCCGGACGAGTGCGAACGCGGCCATTTTTTCCCGGAGCGTGACGGCGCCGGCAATGCGCTCAAGGGCGTTGGCTTTTAAGGCTTCCATGTCGTGGTGCAAAAGGGCTTTGTAAATGTCTTTCTTGGAGCGGAAATAGAGATAGATGGTGCCTTTTGCCAGCCCGGCTTCGGTGGCGATATCGTCCACGATTCCCTGGGAGAAGCCCTTGCGCGCGAAGACCTTGCGCGCGGCATCGAGGATGGCGTGGCGGCGGAATTCGGTGACGATCTGGTTCTTGGTTTTCATCTCAGGTGCTGATTGCCCGCGGGACTCCCCGGGGGCAGATTCGCCGGCCGGGGCATCGCCCGGCGGCACGTTTCCTGTTATGACTTTACAGTATACTTGAATGACCGCATGGTCATTTACCCAACATACAGCGCACTGCTCCACCGGTCCAGAGAGCGCCGCGGAGGGTGGGCCCGATGAGCGATTCGCAGCGCGCACCGGCCGCGGAATCGCTTCCCTGGGCGCCGTCGGCCAATCCCTGGGCAATCGCAACGGCGGTGATGACGGCCACGTTCATGGTGGTGCTGGATTCCTCGGTGGCCAACGTTGCATTGCCGCACATTGCGGGGAACCTGTCGGCCTCGACCGACGAGGCCACCTGGGTGCTGACCAGTTACCTGGTCTCGAACGCGATCATGTTGCCGGCCACCAACTGGATCGCGCGCCGCATTGGCCGCAAGCGGCTGCTGATGTTCTCGATTTTGCTGTTTACCGGGGCGTCCATGCTTTGCGGCATGGCTGCGAACATGCCCATGCTGATCCTGGCGCGAATTCTGCAGGGGGCGGGCGGTGGTGGAATGCAGCCGCTGGCGCAGTCCATTCTGCTGGAGAGTTTTCCGCGCGGGCAACACGGCAAGGCGATGGCGGTTTATGGCATGGGAATCGTGGTGGCTCCGGTGATTGGGCCCACGCTGGGCGGATGGATTACCGATAGCTACTCATGGCGGTGGATTTTCTACATCAATCTACCGGTGGGCGTGCTGGCACTTTTTCTGGTCAGCATCTTCATTGAGGATCCTCCTTACCTGAAGGGAGCATTTCGAGGCGCGATCGATTCGGTGGGTTTTGGCTTGATGGCTTTGTGGCTGGGCTCGCTGCAACTGGTGCTCGACAAAGGGCAGGAAGCGGACTGGTTTTCCGCGACCTGGATCCGGTGGACCGCGGCCACTTCCGTGGCGGCCTTTATCGCGTTTGTGGCGCGGGAATTGAAGTGCCGCGAACCGATTGTGCAACTGCGCATACTGCTGAACCGCAATTTTGCGGCGGGCACGCTGATTACCGGCTTGTACGGATTCGTGCTGTACAGCTCTACGGCTTTACTGCCGTTGTTTCTGCAAACCCTGCTTGGTTATTCGGCGCTCGCGAGCGGCCTGGCGGTGAGTCCGCGCGGCATTGGCTCCATGCTTTCGATGCTGGCTGCGGGCATGCTCGTCAATCGCGTGGACAACCGCCTGTTGCTGACCTTCGGTTTCTTGATTCTCGGATTTTCCACGCTGATGCTGGGCCGGGTGAATCTCGACATTTCCATGATGTCCGTTGTGACGCCCAACTTCATGAATGGTTTTGCGGGCGGCTTCATCTTTGTGCCGCTCACTACCATGGCCATGAGCCGGCTGCGCAAGCAGGAGATTGGGAATGCGGCCGGCATTTACAACCTGGTACGCAATATCGGCGGCAGCGTGGGAATTGCCAGCGCCACCACACTGCTGGTTCGCAGAGCCCAGGTTCACCAGAACTACCTGGCGTCGCATTTTACCGCCGCCAGCGTCGCCGAAAGCATGGTGAGAGGACTTGAGGGCAAGCTTTTCCTGACGGGCTCGAGCGCTTATGCGGCGCACCAGAAGGCGCTCGGAGCCATCTACGAGATGCTTCAGCAGCAGGCATCGCTGATGGCTTACGTGGACAACTTCCGCCTGCTTGGTTATCTCTCGTTTTGCTGTATTCCGATTATCCTGCTCTTCAGGGGCGTGAAATACTGAACTGAGCGCATCGAGCCGCGGCCGCGGTATGCTTGGATATCTATGACACAGTTGATCTCATCGGGTGGCCCGGCGGTTCGGCGCGTCGCGGTTTACTGTGGTTCTGCCGAGGGTGTCGATCCGGCATTTCTTTTTGAAGCGCGAAGGCTGGGCGAGGCCATTGCAGCAGCGCGCCTGGGGCTGGTGTATGGCGGGGCCAACGTGGGGCTGATGGGGGCGGTAGCCGATGCGGCGCTCGAACACGGCGGGGAGGTGATCGGCGTATTGCCCGAGGTGCTGGCAGGCCGGGAGATTGCGCACACCGGATTGACGGTGCTCGAACTGGTGCCGACGATGCACGAGCGCAAGGCGCGCATGCATGCGCTGGCGGACGCGTTTATTGCGCTGCCCGGCGGGTACGGCACGCTGGACGAGTTGCTGGAGGCGGTCACATGGGCGCAGCTTGGGTTGCATGACAAGCCCTGCATTCTGCTGAATACGGCGGGTTACTGGGATGGGCTGCTCAGCTTTCTCGATTCGGCAGTGGCAGCGGGATTTCTGAAACCCGGAAACCGGGAGTTATTGCGCGTGGCGGCAACCGCCGCGGAGGCGGTGGGGATAGCGTCCGGCCTGTCCTGATGGATGGGCCGGGGCCGCGTGCGCCGGTTGTATCATGCGTCTATGCCGGAAAAGCTTCGCATTGGAGTACTCAGCACCGCCGCCATCGGACTGAAGAAAGTGATCCCTGCCATGCAGCGGGGCCAAAGCACGACGGTCGCGGCCATTGCATCGCGCGATTTGGTCAGGGCCAGAGAAGCGGCGAACGCGCTCGCTATACCCACCGCCTACGGATCGTATGAAGAGCTGCTGGCCGACCCCGGCATCGACGCGATTTACAATCCGCTTCCCAACCAGCTCCACGTGCCGTGGACGAGGAAGGCAGCGGAGGCCGGCAAGCATGTATTGTGCGAGAAGCCGCTGGGCATGACGGTGGCGGAGGCGAAGACGCTGCTCGATGTGCGCGCGCGGACCGGCGTTAAAATCTGCGAAGCATTCATGATCCGCAGCTTTCCGCAGTGGCTGCGGCTGCGCGAGTTACTCGATGAATCGCGCATCGGCGAACTGCGCTCCGTGACGGGCTTCTTCAGTTACTTCAACATCAACCCGGCGAATATTCGCAACCGGGTGGAGACGGGCGGCGGCGGCGTGTATGACATTGGCTGCTATCTAATTCATGCGTCGCGCTATGCATTCCGTGAGGAGCCGGCGCGGGTGGTTGCGGCAATCGAGCGCGATGCGCAGATGGGCACCGACCGGCTGGCTTCGGCGATTCTCGAATTTCCCGGCGGCCACGCGATCTTCACTTGCAGCACGCAGTTAATTCCTTACCAGCGAATTCACTTCCTGGGAACGCGCGGGCGTATCGAACTGGAGATTCCATTCAACGCGCCCAACGACCGGCCCACGCGGCTGTTTATCGACTCCACCGGAGACCTGACAGGCAGCGGCATTACCACGGAGATTTTTCCAACCGGTGATCAATACACGATGCAGGGCGATGCCTTCGCCAAGGCGATCCGGGAAGATACGGAGGTCGCAGTGGGGTTGGAAGACTCGATTGGGAACATGGCGGTGATTGAAGCGATCTTCAATTCCTCGAGTTCGGACAAATGGGAATCTATAAGCCGATGAAAGAGTATCTCCTGGCTCCGTAACCAGCCAGGATGAACTAACATTGACACTCCAGTGCCATATATCTCATAACTATAGCTACGCTTATTCATTCAGCTGGCACAGATGCCGAACGATTCCCTGTCAGCGGCGAACCGCAGCACGCCGCGGCCTTCAAATCCAAGGCTGCTCAGGCCCAGTTACATTGATTAGTCCGGTACGATGGCGGAATTACTTCTGAACGGCAGCCGCAGCCTTCTTTTGGATTTCCCACCGGCGCTTGACAGCTTCAGCAATGCGCTTGCGTCCTTCAGGAGTAAGGTGTCTCTTTTTCCTTTTTGTCTTGACAGGCTTTGCGGGCTCAGGTGTAACTGCCGCTATGGCTTTCCGGGGCCTGCCTCGCTTTTTGGGGGGCACAGCCGCCGATGCGGCGCCGAGCAGTGCGCGCGCATGTTTGAGCAAAGCGATCTCGCGATCGACTGATGCCAGAATCTCCGATATTCCCATAGACCCTCCATTGGTTCGGCAAACGGTCTGCGGCCTGTTGGTGGCAGGGATAAGCGAGTACGCGAGGGGAGAGCACCGGTCGCCTCGAATTACCATAAGCGCAATCGTACGACTTATGCAATTGAATTATTCATAAAGATAGAGTGAAGCCGAATTGTTGACGAGTTCGTTGATTACATTGAGAGTTATTCTCACCTTTCACTGGCGGAGTTTTCGGGCGCGGCATGTTAGTTGAGCGCGGATGGAGCTTAAGTCGCCTGCGCCGCACATTCTTTCAGGTCGCGGCAGAAGGCGTCGACGCGGGCCGGATCGCTGTCCCACGAAAACATGAATCGCGCAGCGCCACCGATGAATGTGTAAAACTTCCAGCCGCGGTTACGGACGCACTCGAGGATTTCGTCGGAAGCGGAAACAAAGACCGCGTTGGCTTCAACGGGCTGGACCAGGCGAAGGCCGGGGATGGCGGCGATCTGCGCGGCGAATCGGCGCGCACTGTCATTTGCATGTCTGGCGTTGCGCAGCCACGCGCCGCTCTCCAACATTCCGACCCAGGGAGCGGAAAGGAAGCGCATCTTCGAAGCGAGCTGGCCTGCCTGCTTGCAGCGGTAATCGAAATCCGCCGCCAGGGCGCGATCGAAGAACAGGACCGCTTCGCCGACGGCCATGCCGTTTTTGGTGCCGCCAAAGCAGAGGACGTCGACGCCGCTCTTCCATGTCATTTCGGCCGGCGAGCAGCCCAGGTTGGCGGCGGCATTGGCGAAGCGCGCGCCGTCCATGTGCAGAGACAGGCCATGCGTTTTGCACTCCGCGGAAATGGCACGCAGCTCATCGAGCGAATAAACGCGGCCGGTCTCAGTGGATTGGGTGATGGTGACGGCGCGGGGCTTGGGATAGTGGATGTCATGGCGCTTGGTGGCCAACTCATGAATGGAGTGGGGCGTCATTTTGCCATCGGCGCTGGTTGAGACGAGGAGCTTGGAGCCGTTTGAGAAAAACTCCGGGGCGCCGCACTCATCGGTTTCCACGTGCGATTGGTCACAGCAGATGACGCCGTGGTAAGACTGGCAGAGCGAGGCGAGGGCGAGGGAGTTGGCCGCGGTGCCATTGAATACAAAGAAAACCTCGCAATCGGTCTCAAACATCCTGCGAAAAGCGTCCGACGCAGCAGCCGTCCAGGGGTCGTCCCCGTAGGAAGTCGCATGTCCGCAATTGGCGGCTTCGAGGGCCTGCCATGCCTCGGGGCAAATGCCCGCGTAGTTGTCGCTTGCGAATTGTTGAAGCGTATCCTGCTGATCCAAGCCGGTCATCGTTTCATTATTTCATTTGGCGCAGGGCAAGCCTGGCGGCGTGATAGCCGCACATACCGTGCACCCCTCCGCCGGGCGGCGTGGACGCGGAACACAGATAGAGACCGGGCGTGCCAGTGGAGTAGGGGCGCAGTGCCGGGCGGAAGAAGAACTGGCGGAGAGATAAGGCGCCGCCGCCGATGTCGCCGCCGGCAAGGTTCGCGTCCATTGATTCGAGCAGTGCGGGCGGAGAAACATGACGGGCCAGAATGCAATCGTGGAATCCGGGAGCGAAGCGTTCGATCTGGGCCTCGATGCGCTCCGTCATATCTACTGCCGAGCCGTTGGGCACATGACAATAAGCCCACAGGACGTGCTTGCCGCGGGGCGCGCGGGCGGAATCGAAGAGCGTGGGCTGCGCGGCGAGCACGAAGGGCCGTTCTGCTTCTCGCCCGTGCGCAACCGCATCTTCCGCGGAGGCGATCTCTTCAAACGTGCCACCCAGGTGCACGGTGATGGCGCGGCCGCATTCCTTAGCGCGCCAGGGCACACGCTCAGAGAGCGCAAAGTCGATTTTGAATGCGCCGGGGCCGAGCTGAAACCGATCCAGCGAACGACGATAGCCGAAAGCGAGGCGATCACCGGCGATCGAGAGCAATTGCCGGGGCGCGACATCGCAGAGGGTGAGCGCGCAATCCAGCTCGCGGAAGGCGTGCGCATCCATGCGGCGCGAGGCGCGTACTGTTCCGCCCAAAGCACTGAGGTAACTTACAAGTGCTTGCGGAATGGCGCGTGCGCCTCCGCGCGGAATGGGCCAGCCGACGGCGTGAGCTGCCGCGCCGAGCACCAAAGCTGCGGCCGCGCTGAGCGGTTGGTCGAAGCCGAGAGACGAATGGCCTGCCAGGCCCGCAAAGAGCGCACGCGCGCGGGCAGTGGTGAAGTGGTTTCCGGCCAGGGTCTGCGCCGGCTGAAAGGCGGTCAACCCGAAGCGCGCCATGCGGAATGGATGACGAGGAATGCGGAGCGGGGGCGCAAGGATGTATTCAGCGAACTCCTTCCAATAATCCACGGCTGGCTCGACCAGGCGGCGCCACGCATCACCATCGGAGCCGAGAGCGCGCTCCGCGTCACCGAGGCCGCGCTCAAGAATCACCGCGGAGCCATCGTCGAGGGGATGGGCGAGCGGCGCATCGCCGTGGATCCAATCGAGCCCGTGATCCGCAAGAGGGAGCGTGGAGAAGAAGGGCGAGCCCGCGGCGAGTGGATGCACGGCGGAGCCAAAGTCGTGCAGAAAGCCGGGGAGCGTGAGCGGCAGCGAGCGGGTTGCGCCACCGGGTTCGGCTTCGGCCTCGAAGACCTCGACGGCGAACCCGGCCTGCGCGAGCACAACGGCCGCGGCGAGCCCGTTGGGGCCCGATCCGATTATGCAAGCGCGGCTCATGGTGTCATTGTCCCTCACTCGTGCGGCTCGAGTTCCTCAGGCCATTGGACCACATTGACGTTGCCGTCCGCGGTGAGCGTGATCTCAGGCGCGTAGAGGCCGAGAGACTCACGACGCCACCAGTTCCCGGTGCGGCGCTTTTCGTCTGTAGAGGTGAACCAGTACTGCCAGAGGATCGCACGCACATAACGCGGCGGAAGCTGCGGGAACGGGTTGCTCCTGAAGAGCGATAGAACGGCGGGGCTGTTGAGGAGCAGGCGCTCTTCAGTCAGAGGAACGATATCGTTCTGCCGCCAGCTGCCGAGGGAGGCGAACCAGAGGTTCCAGTCGAAACGCGGCTGATAGGGCGCGTAGATTCCGGGGCGCTCGTCGAGGGGCTGGGGCTTGAATTGGAAGGGATAGGGGATCCAGTTGATGCCATCATTCGAGCCCTGGAACTCGATTTCGTAACGGCCGCGGGTCATGACCGCAAAGAGGCCGTATTGGTTGGCAATGCGAAAGGGTTCGAGCGCGGCGATGGGTGTGGTGGGCAACGGAACGTGGCGCAACGGAATGCCGATCATCTCCGCGGTAGTGTTGTAGGCAATCCAGGAGAGCATCAAGGCAGCAATTGCGAGGCGCACCGCGCTCCAGTGGTCGGTGAGCCTGCCGTGCCATGGCCGGCGCGCGCGGTCATGTTCGTCCGGCTCCGATTCAGGCGTTTCAGTGCTGGCTACGTTGGTGGCGAGGATGGAAAGCGACAATTCCTCGGGCGGCTCGATTTCCGCAATTCGTTCCGGCTTGTGCGGCAAAAAACGCGCGGGGACAAACCGGCGCAGGAATCTATCGTCGAGCAACAAGAAGCCAAGCGAGAGCACCAGGTAATTGAGGAACGTGTAATTGGCGGTGAGGATTACACCGATCTCCCAGGGCGTGACGATGAAAAAACAGATCAGGCGCACGCGGCGGGGAAAAAACAGCATGAAAACGAGGCCCAGTTCGAGCGCGAGGGTTCCGGCCACCGAGGCGGCGTGGAACCAATGGGGAAGATGCTCGACATACCAGCCGATCCAGGTAGGCAGCGGGCCGTTCTGGTAGTACTCATCCATGGCGGTGAAATTGCGCCATTGAAGGTCGCCGCTGAGCAGCTTGACCATGCCGGATTCAAAGTAGATGCGGAACCACTCCCATTGCAGAAGAAACTGGCTGGCTCGCGAAGGAGGGTCATTGGCTCCCCATCCGGGCAGGAGTCCGCGGGGAGCAAAGAACAATGCGAGGAAGCCGGCTTCAAGCAGCATGCCGTCGGATTGATAGCCGGAGAAAACGTCGGACGCGCCAACAAAGGAGAGGAAGCAGACGAAGAAACTGAGGCGCGGCCAAAGATTGAGGAATGCAATGAGCGATGCGGCCACGCCTATACCCATCACGGCCACCAGCATGGATGAGGTAGACGAGAACCAGAAGAGCGACGGCGCGAACCAATAACGCTCGGCGCCCATGGAGCGCGCGACGGCAGCCAGGTATTGCTGCGCGGGGAGCACGCCCTCGGGGCCGATTAGCCCGTTGATCTGAAAGAGCAGCGAATAAAACGCAGAGAAATAAATGGCGGCGAGCGAGCGCAGGAAGATCCACCGCGGAACCAGCCGGCCCTGCGGCGCGTGGCGGGAATCGAACAACCAGCGAAGGAGATTACCGGGATTGCGCCCCATCATGACACGAACAGGATAGCTTCTCGCCATCGCCGGTGTCTTGGTGCTTGCGATGACGCGGAGCGGGCGGGTGTAGAGCCGGTTGACCACTGGGCGCAGAAGGAGTTTCAATTCGTTTGATGACTCGAAGCTTTTCTGTTGCTGTTTTTGTTTTTGCGCTGGTTTCATGGGCCGGCAATGCCGGCGCACAGACTGCTGTTCCGGCGCAGGGCGCGGCGCAAGTTCGCGCCGCCGACCCGGCCAACGCAGGACGGCTGCGGCTGGACAAGTATCTCGATGGCATCGCGGCACAGTACACGACTTTGCGCGCCGCAGGTGTGGCGAGCCTGCACACTCGAGCGCAGGCCGAAGCACGGCAGGCGAATGTTCGCGGGCGGATTTTGCAATTGATCGGCACGCTGCCAGAGCGCACGCCGCTTCATGCCACGCTTTGGGCGAGACCCAGGCGGACGGATTTCGCATCCGGAAGGTGATCTTCGAGAGTCAGCCCGGCTTTCGCGTCACGGCGTTGTTGTATCTCCCCGATGGCCACGCAGCAGAGCACTCGCGCCCGGCAATTCTGATGTCGCCGGGACACGCTCCATCCGGCAAGGCCGGCGACGCAAGCACCGCCGCGTTTTTTGCCCTGAATGGATTCGTCGTGCTCTCCTACGACCCCATTGGGCAGGGCGAGCGATTGCAATATCCCGATCCCGCCAGGCCTGGAAACTCGATGGCCAAAGCGCCCACCGGCGAACACGGCGAGGCCAGTTTGCAGCCCATGTTGATCGGCGATGCGCGGCATCGATTATTTATCGGAGGTGCCGGAGGTCGATCCGCATCGCATCGGCGCATTCGGCTGTTCGGGTGGAGGAACGATCACGGCGCTGGTTGGCGCGCTTGATCCGCGCATTGCCGCGGTGGGCGTGGCCTGCTACACCACCTCGTTCGACACGCTGCTGCCCACGCTCGGACCGCAGGACGCGGAGCAGTCGACTCCGCGCTTCATCTCTTCGGGCTTCGATTTTCCCGACTGGATTGAACTGGTCGCGCCGCGTCCCTATGCGGTGATCGCCACTTACTCCGACATGTTTCCGTTTGCAAACGCGCGCAGCAGCGTGATTGAGGCGCGGCGTTTTTATTCGCTCTCCGACCCGGCGAGCGCAGGAACGCCGTTCGGCAGCGGGCCGCCCGCAGTGCCGCCCACACCAACCGCGCCCGCTCTGAATGCCGATACGACGAATCGCATTTCCCCCGATGCGCGGTTGCAGTTCATTACCGGACCGGGCGCCCATGGCGCGTTGCGGCCGATCATGGGCTACATTCTCAGCTTCTTCATGAGAAATCTCGAGCTCGGCGCGGATGCGGATCATCCCAAAGTCCCTGCCGCCTATCTCACGTTCGGCCAGAGAAACGCGATGGCCAGCATTCCCAAGGATGCATTTCAAGTGACACCCACCGGCCAGGTGTCCACGAGTTTTCCCAACTGCGCAACGGTTTTTAGCCTGAATCTCGTGCGCGCTGCGGAGATTATTTCCGCAAATCCCCCGTCTATTAGAGACAAACAGCTTGCCGCGGCGGTCCGCGAGGCGACGGGAGCGGTGGCAAAACCCCGAACTTCAAAATACGAACTGGAATTATTGGCGGCCAGAAGCGGAGCGATCGCGCTGCCCAGCGATGGCATCGATCTTGAAGGCAAGATCGCAATCCCCGAGGCGGCCGGGCGGCATCCGGCGGTTCTTTTTCTGCTGCCGAGTTCGATCGATGTGGACAATGAGATTGCGCGCGCGAACAAGGCGAAGTTCGTTGCGCTGGCTGCCGCAGGCAACGTTGTTTTGGCCATTACGCCTCGTCCTTCGCCTCCTGGCACGGACGATATGAAAGCTCCGCTGCTCGGCCCGTTTTATCTGCTCAGCATGCGCGCCGGCCTGGTGGGGCGCACGCTGGTGGGCCTGCGCACGGACGACGCAATCGGCGCAGTGGATTACCTTGCCCAGCGCGCGGACGTGGATCCGGCCCGCATCTCCGCCGTGGCGAGCGAGCACATGGGCGTGGTGCTGCTTCACGCCGCAGTGCTCGACCGCCGCCTCCGGCACATTGCAATCGACCATGCGCTCACGAGCTACCGCAGCCTGGTGGATGCGCCGCTGCCCATCGGCGCGCCTGAAGACGTGATTCCCGGCGTGATGCTGCGCTACGATCTTCCCGACCTGATGCGCGCGTTAGGATCGCGCGTGACGGCGACCGATTCGCTGAAGGGCACGGACGATTTGAGCCAGAGTTCCACGCCGCTCAGTTCCCTGCTGCGCTCGACGCCTTAGCGTACGCTCAGCCCAGCGGAGCAGCCAGGAGCGCCGGCCGATCCGCGGCCAGTTTCAGCATCAGTTCGCCAAAGAGCGTGTTGGCCCAGGCAAACCAAGGTCGCGTGAATTTGGCCGGATCGTTCTTCATGAATGTTTCGTGCATGAAGCCGGTTTCGGCGGTTGTATCCCGCAACGAGCGCAGGCATTGGCGAATTTCAACATCGCTGGTAGACGTGAAGGCCCGGAAGAGTATGGACATGGGCCATATTGCATCGAGGCCTTCGTGCGGGCCGCCCACGCCCTCGGCAGCCGATCCGCGAAAGAAATATGGATTGCTGTCGCTGAGAGCGAAGGCGCGCGAACGGATGTATGTGGGGTCGTCCAGGCGGCACGCGCCCAAATACGCGAGCGAAAGCAGGCCGGGCGCGTTGGCGTCGTCCATCATGAGACTGTTGCCGTAGCCGTCGACCTCAAAGGCCCATATCTGGCCGAATCGAGGATGGTTCACGCGACCGCACTGCACCACCGCCTGCGCCACTTCAACCGCAAGCGCCGAAGCGCGCGCCGCGAGGTCCGCATCGTGTGCGGCATGAGCAGCCAGTTCTGCCAGTTGGTTGAGCGAATGCGCCGCGAACAGATTCGCGGGCACGAACAACGGATAAATGCAGGCATCGTCCGAGGGTCGAAACATGCTGAAGATCATTCCGTTGGCGCGGGCGGGATTACCGAATCCCGAAAGCGGAACGGTATCGTAAGGGACCGCGCTGGAGCGCTTGAAACTGTACGGACCCGGCGAGTGCTTGCGCTGCTGCGCGACAAATGTATCCAGAATGGCTTTTGCAGCGGCCTTCCATTGCACGTCGAATGGAGCGGCATTGTTTGTGGCCTGCCAGTAGCCGTGAGCCAGGCGGATGGGATAGCAAAGGGAGTCGATCTCCCACTTGCGTTCGGCTACTCCGGCGTGGTGCTCGGTCTGGTCGTGAACCGCCCATGAAAGCGGTGGCTCAGCAGGCGAGCGCGTGAAGGCGTTGGCATATGGGTCGATAAGGATCATGCGCGTCTGGCGGCGGATGACGCCCTGGAGGAGCGCGTCGAGTTGCTTATCCTGCCGGGCGAATTGCAGGTACGGGCCTACCTGCGCCGAGGAATCGCGCAGCCACATGGCGTCGATATCTCCGGTGACCACGTAGGTGTCGGGCTGGTTCTCGAAGATCCCGGGAAAGACGGTGGTGTCGAGCGTGTTGGGCAGGCAATTCTCCACCAGAACGCGTAGAGCGGGGTCAGCAATTTTTTGTCGCAAGCTGACTATTGCTGCTTCAACAGCAATCGAAGTGAAGCGGCGATCGGGCGGTGCGGGACGGGCGTGAGGCAACTGGGAGATTTGTTCCGGTTCCGCGAACCCCATCCGCGCGCCTGCCATCGTCAGCGTCCACGCACCTGCTGCCGCCAGCACATCACGACGCGTCGGAGAACTTCTCATCGTTTCGAAATTCATGGTTGCGGGACTCATCCTTTCAAGGCTTGCGGGCGAATCAATCAACGCGGGACGGATGGACACAAATATGGCGAAGAAGCCGGAAGGATCGATTATATTTCGATTAACACTTGCGCGTGAGTTTTACCGATTTTCCATACGGTGCGCAGTGAAATGCTCTTCGAGCTCAGGGTGATTACCATGCGGCGGTTTCTGATTCCGATTCTGTATTTGCTGTGCGGCTCGAGCTTGTTTGCCAAGCCAGTAGCGCTTTTCTATATGACGGACAGCCCGGAGTCGATTCGCTCGTTCTTGGCGCATTCCGGCAAGATCGACCTGATCGTGCCCACCTGGTACAACGTGGACGAGAATGGATTGGTTACGGGGGCACCGAACCCCACGGTGCTTGATACCGCGCATGGCGAGGGATTGCCGGTGATGCCGATTGTGGCGTTGTTTGGCAAGAAGAAGTTCCACGACCTGGCCGCAAGCGCGGAGGCCCAGCAGCGAATGAACGACGCCATGATCCGCGAGGCGAAGCTGCACGGTTATTTGGGCTTCCAATTTGATTTCGAGAACCTGAATTATCTTGACCGCGACGGGTTGAGCGCGGTGGTTGCACGGTCAGCCGATGCGCTGCACAAAGCCGGCCTGCAATTAACGATTGCCACGGTGCCCAACGCGCCCGGCTATCCCGGCAATGGCGGATTTGCAAAGTGGATTTATACAGACTGGCGCGGCGCGTACGACCTTGCCGCGCTGGCCAAGTCGGTTGACCTGGTCTGCCTGATGACCTACGACCAGCAGACACGCTGGACCATGCCGGGGCCCGTAGCGGGATGGCAGTGGACAACCGAAAACCTGGATTACGCGCTGAAGTCGGTTCCCAAAGAGAAGCTTTCGGTGGGCATTCCGCTCTACGGCTATCACTGGTATACCGGCGAACCCACCGTGGATAAGGCCACCGGCGACGAGAAGCCGAACCCTTCGGCCGACTACATCAGCACGCCAGACGCGCTGCAACTGGCGACGGCGTTTGGGGGCAAGCTGGACTGGGATGCGGCAGACCACAGCGCCTTTTTCTATTTCTACCGAGACCAGATGCGGGAGTGGATTTTTTATACCGATCTGCGCACTTTTCGCGACCGCTATCAACTGGCGGCGGACCGCGGGGTTGAGGGGTTCTGTTCCTGGGTGCTGGGATCAGAGGATCCGGAGATCTGGAGTTTTCTTCCTGACCGGAAAAGTAAGCAGTAATCGCTTAGACGACGAGGACGCGGACGTCGTTGGCGGCGAATGCGTTGATGGCTTCTTCTGAGATGCCGTCGTCGGTGATGAGCAAGTCAATGTCGCGCGGGGGGCAGATGACGGCGGGGCTGACCATCCCCATCTTGCTGGAGTCGGCCACCACGACGACTTCGCGTGCCTGGCGGACCATGACGCGCGAGACGGCGGCCTCTTCAGGCTCGATCATGGTAGCGCCGTGTTCCGGGTCCATGCCGGTGACACTGAGAAAAAGGCGATCGAGCACAAACATGTTGAGCGTCTCGATGGCGGCGGGCCCGACCAGGGAGAAGGCGCCGGCCCAGCGCATGGAACCGCCGGTGAGAGTGGTATCAAGCGCGGTAATCGAGCTAAGTTCCATGCCGATGTTGATGGCGTTGGTGATGATGTGGATTCCGCGCCGGTGCAGGAGCTGGCGGGCGATAAGCGTGGTGGTGGTGCCCGCGGCGAGGCCGATGGTTTCGTGTTCCTTGACCAGCGCGGCGGCGGCGTGGGCGATGCGCAGCTTCTCGGTGGCAAAGCGGTCTTCGCGGACGTGAAACGACGCGTCGAAGCGAAACGGCTCATAAACGGCCTTGCCGGTGAGCATGGCGCCACCATGGGTACGGTAGACCAGCCCCTGCTCCTCAAGGCGCGTGAGATCGCGGCGAATACTGGCGGGCGAGGCGGTCAGCTCGGCGGTAAGATCTTCCACCGAGGTTTTGCCGTGACGCAGCAGCAGCCTTAGGATTTCCTTGGCGCGTTTGTCGGTCTTTGAAGACATTCTTTAAATTCACGAGCCGCGCCGTGGAGTTTAGCGAACCGGCTTTCGGTCATTGTACGAGAATCTTCCTATTTCCGGCAGCCGCGGCGGAGTTCAGGTTTCTTCTGAGCTTGCGCACATCCTGTTCGCGGACCACGTAGCGCGCCAGGCCGTCGGCGTGGGTGCCGAATGTGACAGCATGGTTCCAATAGGTGACCGGGCTGGTGACGCGGGCACGCAAGGCGGCATGAACTTCCCGCACGCCGGTGAGTTGAACGAATTCGCGCACGTTGCTATGGCGGATGCCTCCGGCGCCCACCAGTTGGATGCGGCCGCGGGCGTCTTCAACCAGGCGGCCAATCTGTCCCGCGCCGCGAATTCCGTCGGACTCGCCGCCTGAGGTGAGGATGCGGTCGGCGCCGCATGCAATCACATCTTCAAGCGACCGGGCGAGGTTTGAGGATACATCAAAGGCACGATGAAACGTAGTCTGCATGGGGCGCGCCGCGGCCACCAGTTCGCTGGTGCGCTTCACATCCACCAGGCCATCGGGGGTGAGGATGCCAAGGACTACGCCGGCCGCGCCCATCGAGCGCGCCTCGATGACATCCTGGTACATTACGTCGAATTCATCCGCGGTGTAGCAAAAGTCGCCGCCACGGGGCCGGATCATCACAAACACATCGATGGCGACCGCGGCGCGGACGGCGCGCAGCAGGCCGGCGCTGGGCGTGATGCCGCCTTCGCGGAGGGCGGAGCACAGTTCAATGCGCTCCGCTCCGCCGGCCTGAGCTGCGACCGCCGACTCCACAGAATCGACACAGATTTCAAGAAGCATGATTGCCGAATCCTATTTCCCAGAGCCTTAATTCTAAAGCCCGGCACGCGCCCGGCTGAATATCACCGAGCCCGAAGAGGCCGCGCGAATCCGGCTGCCGCGAAAAGCGATCGCGGCAGCCGGGTTGGCTAAAATGCGTACCTGGCTGAGAACTGCAGGTGACGCTCTTGCGAGCGTGGGCCCTGGAGAGAGACATTACCGAAATTGGTATCGGTAATGCCGGTATCCGGGTTGCCGTAGCTGACAATGTTGAACGCATTGAAGGCGTCGAAGCGGAAACCTATCGTTTGCTCCCTGAATGTGTGGAAGTCTTTGAACGCCGATATATCGGAATTGAAGTAACCAGGGCCGCGCACCGCGCCATTGCTTTCGGTGCCGAAGGCATTGGGAGCGGGCACGCCGAATGCGCACGTGCCCCAATTCGGATCGGTTTTCCCATATGCCTCGCAAGGCTTTGCGGAGGGATCGGTGCCGAACCAGTTGGCGTTGCTGCGGCCGACCACCTTCAGCTTGCGGTATTGGTTTACCCGGAAGACTCCCGAAATGCTCTGGGAGTTGTTGTTGGGACCGGTAATGGATTCAGGAAAGCCCGAATATCCGACGACGGAGGCAGAGAGTTTCCACCCGCCGACCACCTCATCCATCACTCGGCTGGATCCGGACAGAAATTCCTGTCCGCGGCCCACCGGCACGGCATAGACCGCTGTGCCGGAGACGTTATGCTTCACGTCGTACCCGGCCGGACCGTAGTCTGCAGCGCTGTTGTAGTAGTCCTGGAATGCGCCGCTGTAGCCACTCACGTTCAGCGAATAGTTGCCCAGGCTGTTGGTCATAGCCTTGCCATAGGTGTAGTTGACCGTGAATTCGAGGCCATGGTTGATGCGCTGGCGCAGGATCGCCTGCATGGCGTTGTAGTTCATCATGGCGCGCGACTCGGTGATGAGCAGGGTACCCGCGCCGACGCCAACCGGCGTTGTGGGGCTGGTCGTATCCACGCCGTTGATGCCGATGTACTGGTTGTTGTAGAACGGGGCCGAGGTTGGATCGGCGTTATTCAGCGGAGCGTTGACGTTGCCGTAGTCCTCAATATGCTGGCCCTGCTCGCCCACATAGCCCACTTGCAGCGAAGCGGTGCGGGAGAGCGCGTACTCTACCGTCAGATTCCATTCCTGCACGTACGCCGGCTCGATATTCTGCGGATAGACGCTGAAGTAGGAAGAGCCGCTGTAGGTGGTTGTGCCGCCGGTAAAGCCTTCTTCCGCGGTACGGGGCGTGGTAACGTGACCGGGCGCGGGAGAGTTTACCTGGATGTTGACGGCCTGGATGAAGGGCGCGATAGCAGTGAGACGCTGGTTGTAGGAGTTGCCTTCAAGGAAGCTGTTGGCACCGTAGCCGCCGCGGATCACGGCGCGATCGTTGATCTGATACGCGAATCCGAGGTGAGGCATCCACTGCTTGTAATTGGCCATATAGCACGCGGTAGTCGGGCAGATTCCGGCTTGAGGCGGCGCTCCCACGGGAACGCTGCCGGCATACATGATTTGTCCGGTGGTGAGATTGACCGTTCCAGTCTTGTTATTCTCTTCGATCCAGGGCTCGTCGAATTCGTAGCGGAGGCCGAAATTCAGGGTCAGGTTCGGCATGATCTTGAAATCGTCGCTGATGTAACCAGCGGCGCGCCACTGGCGCTGTCCCACGTTGACGCTGCCCAGCGTGACGCCAACTGACTGCACGCGGTCCAGCACAAAATCGGCCGGCCCATAGCCGCCGGCATTGGGTTCACTCTGGTCGGCCGTGAATGCTCCGCTGTAGTTGAGCGAGCCCAGGTAGCCATCGTTGTTGCCGGTGGGATAGTTGTTCTGGTAGCGGATGGCCTGTACGCCCATGCTGAGGAAGTGGCGGCCGCGCTGCCAGGTCAGGTTGTCGCTGTAGCTGTAGGTGTTGTCGATGACGCCGCCATCGTACGCCGAGGTGCCGACGCTGCTGATGCCGTTATTGATGCCCTGGTTGCTGAAGCCGTTATACGCCTGGTTGGGGAAAGGGATGCCGACCTTGGAATTGCCTGACGTTCCGAAAGCTCCGGTTGGATCCTCAGGGAAGCCCTGATTCCAATCGGTGCGCGTAAAGCCGGCGCGGCCTGAGTTGACCAGGGTCGACGAGAAGGTGTGAACCCAGTTGGAGCCGACAATCCAGGTAGGATACAGATTGAATCCCGGGAAGCTGATGGCCAGGACGGGCTTTTGACCATCATACGCGTGGGAGATCGAGTAGAATCCGGTGATTTTGTCCTTGGCGCGCAGGTCGTATTCGACCTTCGCGTCGCCCTGATTGTTGCCCTTGAATTGAGGGTTCGGGGCCTCGTAGTTGCTATCCGCAATTCCATCGGTCGGAGTTACGCATTTGCCCCCGGCAGGCACAACAGGATTGGCGCCGCCGCAATCGGGATAATACTTCGGATTCGCGAACAGGTACTTGGCTACTGGGTTGACGATGGGAACATTCTGGTTGTTGGTATAGGCTGCGTAGCCATTTTCCGGGTCGTAGAGCTGGATAGGATGGACGGCTGAAAGCAGAACCGAGAAATCGCCATTACGCATGGCGTCGGGAACTACGCTGGCGAAATTGTTTCCGCCCACATGCCAGCGCGATCCCAGGTAATCGCCGAAGAAGAACAGTTTGTTTCGCAGGATGGGCCCACCAATGGCGCCGCCGAATTGATCAAACGAATATGGGCTCGTGGGGGTCGGCGCCGGTTGGCCCAGGGAATTCAATGTCTGACCATGCAAATAGGAGTTTGCGTCAAATCGGTAATCCTGCACGAAACCGTAAGCCGAGCCGTGGAACTGGTTGGTGCCACTCTTGAGCACGCTCACCACGCCGGCGCCGTTTACGTTGCCGTAGTCGGCGGGCGAGTTGGCAGTGATGACCTTGATCTCCTGCAAAGCCTCAGGCGCGGGACTGTACGAGATCAGGTTGTTATAGGTCTCGTTCATGTCGATGCCGTCGAGCGTGTAGTTATTGGCCTGGGCGCGATTGCCATTGAAGTTGGGCGTGTCGGAGTTATACGTGCTGCGCTCAAAGCTGGTGGGGCCGGAGGTTCCGTAGGTGGTCACCGCGCCGGGCATGTAAAGGGTCAGCGCCGAGAAGTCGAGACCGTTCAAGGGGAAGTTCGAAATGGTGTTGGCCGTGAAAGTGGAGGCCAGCGTGGGGCTATCGGTATTCAGAATGGGTGCGGCTGCCGAGACGCTTACGTTGGTAGAGGCGCTGCCCACCACCAGCTTGATGTTGAAGTTTGCAACCTGCAGCACTTCAAGCGCGAAGGCCGGGACGGTCGACTTGTCGAATCCGTTTGCCTGGACCGTGACCTGATAGCGGCCGATGGGCAGAAAGTCGATGCGGAAAAGGCCCGATGCGTTGGTCGTGGTGGGCGAGTCGACGTTGGTGTCGAGATTATGGGCCACGGCGCTGGCGCCGGGAATGACGGCACCGCTGGGGTCAGTCACTTCGCCGGTGATCGAGCCGGTCACGGTCTGGCCGGTGGCCAGAGAGACGCAGGCCAGGAGGGCAAGCGCGCATCCGAAGAACAGCCGGAAGAGATTGGTTTTCATAGGGTCCTCACTTGAAATGGTTGTAGGTGGATCGATAGGTCTCAGGCGATGGGCAGATAACTGCTCCGCCTTCACTCCGGACGAATTCAGACAATAAGAGTGCACACATCTGCTGTGGAAACCAAGATTAGCTTCAAACTGATCAAATTGTCAATAAGAATGAGCATTTCAATCAAAATGTGCGCAAGTTTATGTAGAGCTTGGATTTGCTGAGGCAGAGAAAAGGCCTCCGCTCGGGAGGCCACAAGGTGGGCAAGAAGGCTGAGGAGAGCTTTCCGAGACGGCTATGTCTTGGCGGTCATGTCCTTGTTGGGGCTCCAGTTGATGACGTGATAGACGGCGGGGATGGTTCCGATATTGCGGAAGCCATGCAGGCTGTTGGAGGCGTTGAAGACCACGGAGCCGGCTTCAACTTTGACCCAGATCCCGTTCGAGAGCGTCTCGCACGTGCCCTCTTTCAAAATAATCAGCTCCTCATTCACATGGCGGTGCGGAAGATGCGACATGAGACCGGGGTTCAGCGTGCCCACGTGCATCTCGAGCAGGTCGACCGTTGCCGTCGGCTGCTGGCAGAGCGAGGCCCGCGAGCCGACAGCGGTCTTCACAAACTTCATATCGTCCCAATGAAAGACCGTGGGACCGAGAGTCTGTTTGCTGGTTTCGTCTGCTGCTTCAGCCGCCGCAGGCAAGACCGCCGGCATAGCGGCGGTCAGCGCCATCAAACCAACCAGCGCATCGCGCCTTGTCATTGTCATGTTTTTCCCTCCTCAGGCCAGCCTGTAAGGCGCCCGCTGCGGACGCGAGAGCATGCTATTGGCTTCGTCATCGTTTTTGAAACGCTCGTTGACCGGGTCCCAGTAGAGCTTGCGCCCCAGCACCATGGCCATATCGTGAATGAGGCAGGTTGAACAGGCTCGGTGGCCGGTTTCGACTGGCGAAATCGGTTCCTCGCGGGAAATGATGCAGTCCAGCCAGTTGCCGTGCTGCTCCTTGCTCACGTAGAGGTGAATCTCGTCGGGGCCGATGACCGACTTGATGATGTTGGGATCGCTGGACGCGAGGGCCGTGGCGTCATTCAGCTTGGCGGTTGGATCGCTCTTGGTCACCTGCTCATTGCCGCGCGAGACGAAGATCCAACCCTTGCTTCCATAGAATTTGATGCCGTTGGTGTAGTCGCCGCTGACGCTCATGTGGACACCGTTGGCGTAGAGCGCCTCAGTCTTGAAAGGCCCATGCACATCCCAAAGGCCATGATCGGGAAACTCTGCGTTTCCCCATATCTCGACAGGGCCGGTGTATTCAGTGTTCATGCCCCAGTGGGCGCTGTCGATGTGGTGCGCGCCCCAACCGGTGATCATGCCGGCGCCAAACTGCCGGCAGCGCAGCCATCCGGGACGATCGTATCCCTTCTGGGGATGGACACGGTCCACGGTGTAGTAGACATAGGGAGTCTCACCGAGCCACATCTCGTAGTTGAACCAGTCGGGAGCCTGCATGGGGGACTTGTCGCCGCCGGCGGGATCGCCGGGCAGGCCAACTTCGACGCGCTGGAGGTCGCCTATGCGGCCATTGCGGACCAGTTCCGCAGCGTAACGGAACTGGATGGTGGAGCGCTGCTGGCTGCCGATTTGCAGAATGCGGCCCGATGCCTGAACGGCGTTCGAGAGCGCGCGGCCCTCGGCGATGGTGAGGGACGCCGGCTTTTGCAGGTACACATCCTTGCTCGCGCGCACCGCGTCAACACCAATGAGTGCGTGCCAATGGTCGGGCGTGCTGACCACCACTGCATCGATATCCTTATTGCCCAGCAGTTCGTGGTAATTTGCGTAGCCGGTCACGCCGTCGTAGGCCGCGCCGGTCTTCTTGGCGTAGTAATCGTTGACGAACTTCTTGCCGTCCTCGACGCGATGGGCATCTAGGTCGCAGACCGCGATGATGCGGGCGCGATCGTATTGCAAAATGGACGGCATGTCGTGCACGCGCGAGATGCGGCCAACGCCGATGGCGCCGATATTGATGCGCTTGCTGGGCGCGTACTGGCCGAAGACGGTCGAGGTCACGATGGTGGGAAAGCCGATGGCCGCCGCCGCGCCCAGGCCGGTCTTCAAGAAACTGCGCCGCGAGGTTCCGCTTTTGCGTGCGTGGCTCATGATTTTCTCCGCTGCCTAGTCTTTCAGGGTGACGTGCGTTGCATTCATCTGTGCCTTGATTACGAGCTCGGCGGCCAGCAGGCACTGGGTCTGATCCTGCGCAAGGTGGGTGCGGTTTACGATGTCGGCCACAAACTCCGGGCCGAAAGGCAAGGGCATCTGGTTGCAATCGATGTAGCGCGCCTGGTCTTTGTCGACAATGAAGAGATTGTTGCCCTGGTGCTTGACTGCCACATCGGTGTACTTGCGCACTTCAATGTAGCCTTCAGTGCCGAGAATGAACAGGCGGCCATCGCCCCATGTACCCAGGCCGTCGGGCGTGAACCAATCGAGGCGCACATAACCCAGGCCGCGATCTCCGCGCAGCACCATGTCGCCAAAATCCTGGAAGCGCGGACGATCGGGATGGCGAACGTTGGCAACCTGCGACTCCGCGATTTCAGCCTGCGTGGATCCGGTGTAGAAGAGGAACTGGTCAACCTGATGCGAGCCGATATCGCACAGGATTCCACCGTACTGGTCGGGATTCCAGAACCAGTCCGGCCGACCCGATCCGCCGCCGGCATTGCCTGCGTGCTGCAAGATCTGATGGGGCGCGATGTTGATGGTCTGGATCACCTTGCCGATGGCGCCCTGCTGCACCAGCTGCCCGGCGTAGACGGCTGCCTTCACTTCCAGCCGCTCGCTGTACATGATGGCGTAGATGCGGCCGGTCTCGGCGATGGTCTTGCGCACCGCAGCCAACTGCTCCAGCGTGGTGATGCCGGGCTTGTCAGACAAATAATCCTTGCCATGCTTCATCACGCGCACGCCGAGCGGCGCGCGCTCATTGGCGATCTGCGAGCTGAGCACCAGTTGCACCGAAGGATCGTTGAGAATCTCATCCTGCGTCTTGACGATTTTTACGTTTGGAAACCGTTTGGCAAACGTGGCGAGCTTGTCGTCTTCACCGGCCCACGCGGCCACCATTTCGCCGCCGCCGCGCTGCAGGGCGCCGATCATGCCGTAGACGTGGTCGTGGCTCATGCCGCACACGGCGAACTTGATGTGGTATTTGGGCGGCTCGTCGGGCTGAGCCGATTGCACCACCGCATCTTCGACTACCGCGCCGCGGGCCGCGGCAAAAGCCATTGCTCCTTCGGGCACTCCAGCCATCATGGCAGCCGATCCGATCAGGCCGGCATGCTTGAGAAAATCGCGCCGGCCGGCAAAACTCTTATTCATTGCTCCTCCGCATTTCCGAATGGTGTCGCAATCGGGGATCGATTGGGCAAATCTCTCGAAACGTTCCGGCCTGGGCAAGGAAAAACTCCCCTTGCGCGGTTGCAGGCTATCTTTCAATCGACGCGAATCTATTCTTTCCAGCAGAGCCCTGTCAAGGCGGCCCTTCGTGCGCAGGATCGAGGTTTGCGGCTATATGGGCCGGCCCGGTGGTTTTTTATTCGCGACTCGAATAAATTATAATTGCGAGATACTGTTTTTGGTAGTTTTTTAGCCGGGCATGGCATCCGAGAGGTTGCTTTTTGCCCGGGCAGAAAGCTCGATTCATGACCCAGCATTTGTTCGATTTGAGCGGCAGAGTCGCGGTGGTGACCGGCGGCACCACCGGATTGGGATACGCGATTGCCCTGGGGCTTGCCGATGCAGGCGCCGACGTGGTGGCAAGTTCGCGGCGGCTGGAGCAGGTGGAGAAAGCTGCCGGCGAATTTGAGGCGCTGGGCCGGCGATCGCTGCGCATCACGAGCGATGTGACCGATCGCGCGTCTCTGCGGGCGCTGCACGATGCGGTACTGGCCGAATTCGGCAAGGTGGACATCCTGGTGAACGCCGCGGGTATGACTTAC
>Ga0224555_1000568_pt1 | contig 56439 bp, 59 predicted proteins | sample 714S23034metaG_FD_180687 | JGI IMG/M metagenome (GOLD analysis project Ga0224555, IMG submission 180687) | Peat soil microbial communities from Stordalen Mire, Sweden - 717 S2 30-34 | ecosystem: Environmental > Terrestrial > Soil > Wetlands > Peat | place: Sweden: Norrbotten County, Stordalen... | reverse complement strand
AGCCTTCGCGCACAATGCTATGGTCGTCGGCCAGCAGAACCGTGATCTTTCTCATAGGCGCCTTAATGATAAGGAGGTTTTATAATTCACTTTTGAGAGTTAAACACAGGCCATCCCCAAGTGCTATGGGGTCTTTGTCCCAGTCCCTTAAAACAGACATGATATGGGGCAAGCTCCCCGCAAAGTCCCCGCTCAAGTCAACTGCAAAATGGCGGCGGCGGCGCGTTGGGCGGCGCCGGGACCGCCCAAGGCCGGGATGAGGCGCGCCAGCTTGGACTGGATTTCCGCGCGGCGCTCCGGGCTGGCCAGCAACCGCAGGGCCGCGCCGGCAAGGTTGGCCGCCGTGTTGGCCCCGTCGCTGACGGACGCCAGGCGGGAGGCGTGGTCGTAACCGTAGTTTTTTCAAGCCTTGCAAGGCGCTCAGGGAGGACCACTTGCGGAATGCGTAATAGTTTGACAGCCAAAAACGGCCCCAAAACGGGCCTGTTTGGCAGAAAAACGCGGGGTGCGCGCGGAAAAAATGACATTTTTTCTCGTGTTTTTTCCGTTTTTCGTGTTGTTGAGGCTCCTGGTAATATCCTCGCGTGAATGTTGAAAAGGTTCAGCGCGAGACGGTTCTCGTGGCGCGGATTTCCAATCCGCAGCCGTCGAAACTTCGCGCGCTCTGCCGGCTGGAAGCCGGCGACACAGTCCCGATTCAGAATCGGGAGAAACCTGCGCCACGAAAAGATGGATATAAGCAAATATGAGTAAATATGACCAAATCGCACTGAATCGCACCAAATATGACCCCATTTTTTTTATTTTTGGGCTGTGCGGAGCCAAGCGGCAAATTTTACCGGATCAAACCGGGCAAGCCAGAAGTCGCGGGCAGTTGCAGGGATGCCGCAAAAGAAACAGCCGCGGCCTGGCTCGACAATTGGACGGCGATGGGTTTTACTCGACGCTTTGACTTATGAATAAACATTTGGCCGTTCTTTTCGGTGTCCTCTCCGCCTCGCGGCTCCTGGCCGGGGATTGGACGGAGCAATACGCCCCCCTGGGCCGTCTGATCATCACGAATTTCGCCTCGGCGCCGTTCCCCCATCCTCTGCGCGCCCAGGGCCATCAATACCACGATCAGATGTTCTCCGCCGCGGACCATTATCAGGATAGCCGCGTCGCGCTGTTCGCGCCCAAAGACTTTCGACCCGGACGCGCGCTGGATTTTGTGGTCCATTTCCACGGCTGGGGCAACAGCGTGTCCAACGCGCTTGTCAAGTATCGTTTGCCGGAGCAATTGGCCGCCAGCCGGCGCAACGCCATCCTGATTGTCCCGCAAGGGCCGCGCAACGCCTCCGATTCCTTCGGCGGCAAACTGGAGGACGCCGGCGGGTTCCAACGGTTCATGGCCGAGGCTCTGGAAGTCCTCCGGCGCAACGGCATCGAGGCGCCGGACGGCATAGGCAGGATCATTCTGTCCGGCCACAGCGGCGGCTACGAAGTCATTTCCGCCATTCTGGCCCGCGGCGGGCTGACCGGCAAGGTGGACGAAGTCTGGCTCTTTGACGCGCTTTATGCCAGGACGGAGCGGTTCGCGCTTTGGTTTGACCATCATCCAGGGCGCTTCATTGACCTCTACACCGAGCATGGCGGCACCAAGGAGGAAACGGAGGCGCTGATGACGGCGTTGCAGGGAAACAGCGCGCCGTATTTCAGCGCCGATGAAACCAACGCCGCCCCGGCGGATTTGCGGAGCAATCACCTGGTCTTTCTTTTCAGTGAATTGCCGCATGACGAAGTGATGCAAAAACGCGAGACCTTCCGCCGCTTTCTGGAAACCAGCCTGCTTGAGCCGGCGGCGCCATAGCTCAATTTGATTGCCATCGGCCATCGGTTGACATAAAAAATCGTGATGAAGATTCAATCGCTCCTTGCTGTTCTGGTGTTATCCCTTGGCGGGCCGGCCCTGGCGCAATCCACGCTGCCCAAACCGAATAACGACCCTTACTTCGACGGCCTTTGCCTGCTCCAGGCGCCCCAACCCAAAGGCCCCGTCCTGCGACCGGGAGACCGCCTGGCGATCTGCGGCGACTCCATCACCGAGCAGAAATTGTACTCCCGCATCCTGGAAACGTACCTGACGGTGGCGCTGCCGGAGTTGAACCTCAGCGTCCGGCAATATGGCTGGAGCGGCGAGCAGGCTTCGGGCTTTCTCCATCGCATGACCAACGATGTTCTCCGTTTTGATCCCACGGTCGCCACGACCTGCTACGGCATGAACGATCATCACTACCGGGCTTATGAACCGGCCATCGGCCAGGCCTACGCCTCCAACATGACGGATATTGTGCTGGCCTTCCAACAAGCCGGCGTGCGCGTCATTGCCGGCGCGCCGGGTTGCATGGGCATGCAGAATCCTGCCTGGAAAATCATCCAGGGCACGCCCAAAGAAAGGAACATCAACCTCTGCGTGTTGCGCGACATTGACATCGAGATTGCCCAGGCCGAGCACACCGGCTTCGCGGACGTGTTTTGGGACATGTACCTTGCGCAATACCATGCCCTGCAATCCTACGGCTCCGATTACACTCTGGCGGGCAAAGACTCCGTTCATCCCGCCTGGGCCGGACATTTGGTGATGGCCTACGCCTTCCTCAAGGCGCTCGACGTGCCCGGCGACATCGGCGCCTTCACCGTGAACCTGGACGCCAACAAGGCGGCTGTGTCCAAGGGACACCAACTGGTTTCCTATCACGACGGCGCTTTGACCATCAGAAGCACCCGCTATCCCTTTTGCGCGGCTGGTCCGGCGGACAAGCCCGACAGCCTCCGTTCCGGCATGGCGTTGGTGCCGTTCAACCAGGACCTCAACCGCCTGATGCTGGTGGTCAAAGGCGGCAAGGCCAAAAACTATCAAATCACCTGGGGCGCCACCAACCGGGTTTATTCCGCCCGACAATTGGCCAACGGCGTCAATCTGGCGGCGGATTTTGAGGTGAACCCGTTCTCCGACGCTTTCGCCGCCGTGGATCAAGCCGTGGCCCGGAAGCAGGATTTCGAGACCACCCAGGTCAAGAAACTTTTCCACGGCGCGGCGGGCCAAGCCGACATGGAAAAAACCGTGGCTGACTCGGAAAGGGACCGCGCTCCGCTGGTCGCCGCCCTCAAAGAGGCGTTCGTGCCCGTGACCCACACCCTGACCATTACGGCGCGGTAGGGTTCGGCGGTTCAATTCTTAATCTTAATCTTAATCGTAATCTTAATCTCTTTGTTGCACGATAAGACGAGATTAAGATTAAGATTAAGAGGGAGATCAGGACCTGCTGCCTGCGGCAAATAGGGTTCACTCGCGCCCCCACAACGGGAATGAGCGAACAAGCGTGTACTGCGCCCCGGCGGGCAAGAGCACGCTTTGCATCAGCTCCACGCGCTCCACCATACAGGGGCCGAACTCCGTCTGGCGCCCAGCCGGCAAGGCCGCGGCCAGATGCCGCCCGTCGCCAGCGGTCCATTGCTTGACGCGCCCGAGGGTCAAATGCGGATGGAAAGGCCGCTTGTCAGGCGCGTAACCAAGGCCTGCAAGGTTTTCATCCAAGGCCCGTTTCAGTCCATCCAAAGCCGCCAAGTCCCCGTCCAATCCCGCCCATAAGACGCGCGCCCGCGCCGGAGCGGGAAAACATCCAAGGCCGCACGCCTGCAAGAGGTGGCGTTGGCCGCGCCGGCAAGCCTCGTCCAGCGCCCGCTCGAATTCCCCCACTTTGGCTCGCGGAACGCCGCCGAGAAAGGCGAGCGTCAAATGAATTTGTTCCGGTCGTGACCAAGCCACCGCGTTTGCCGAAAAGCCGCGGGCCACGCCGCGGGCCGCCCCGGCCAATCGTTGCGCGACCTCCGCCGGCGGAAAAACGGCGGCAAACAAGCGCATGGTGTCAAGCGCGGTCATCGCACCAAAACGCCGGCCAGCAACGTCAGCGCCAGGCCCGCCAGGCCGATGATCGTTTCGCAGACCGACCAGGTGCGGAAGGTTTGGGCCACCGTCAAATTCAGGCAATCCTTGACGATCCAAAAACCGCCGTCATTCAGATGCGACAGGAAGAGCGAGCCGCATCCGATGGAGATGACGGCTAATTCCTTGTTGACACCCGGATGCGCCGCCAGCACCGGAGCCATCACGGCCGAGGCCGCCGTGATGGAGACCGTGGCGGAGCCGGTCGCCACCCTGATAAAAGCCGCCACCATCCAGCAGTAGAGCAAGGGCGGCAAATGGGCCGCGGCGGCCATCGCCCCCATCGCGTCGGCCGCCCCGCTGATTTGCAGGACGCGCGCGAATCCGCCGCCGCCGCCGACAATGAGAATGGTCATCCCCACCGCGCAGACCGATTCATCGGAGAATTTCAATAATTGGGGCGCCCTAAAACCGCAGTGAACGCCCAGCGACCAATGGGCAAAAAGGACCGCGATAAACAACGCCACCGTCGGATTGCCGGCAAAATCAGCCACCCCGCGCCAGCGGCCGCCGCTCATGGTCAAATCGGCCAGCGTGGCCAGCAGCATCAATCCCACCGGCAGCAGCATCGAAACCAGCGTCAGTCCAAAGCCGGGCGGCCGGGTGCCGGGGTGGGGTGGAGGGGGCGGGACGGTGTCCGTGGCCAGGGCGATGCGCTTGTCCGTCAAACGGGCGAAGATGGGGCCGGCAATGATCGCCACGGGAATGCCCAGCGCGAACCCCCACAGAAGCACCAGACCTTGATTGGCGTGCAGGGCGTTGATGGCCATGACCGGACCGGGATGAGGCGGCATCAAACCGTGCATGACGGACAGACAGGCCAGCAGCGGCAAGGCCAAATGAAGAAAGGGCCGCTTGGTCTCGCGCGTCAGCGTGTGAAGAATGGGCGTCAGCAAAATCAGGCCCACGGCAAACCACGTCGTCAGCCCGATCGTCAGCGCCAGGGCCATGATGCACCAACCGATGCGGCGCGGCCCGAAAAAGCGGGCGAACTCTTTGGCCAGCACTTCCGCCCCGCGCGATTCGGCCAGCAGCTTGCCCAGCATGGTTCCCAGGCAGATCACGCCGGCGACCCCGCCGAGAGTCGCTCCCATTCCTTCCTGGAAAGCCCTGGCCACGCCCGTCATCGGCTGGCCCGCGCCCAAGCCGACCACCAACCCGGCCGCCAGCAGCGCCAGGAACGCGTTGAGCCGCGCCCATGTCACCATGCCGACCAGCAGGCCCACTCCCGCCACGGACAGTGCGATGAGAAACCAATCCCAGGTCGTCATACAGTCATCCCGGCCGGGGCCGGCATGGCGGACGCGCGCGCCCATGCGATTTCCAACGTCATGAGCGCAAATCGTAGGCGGGGCGGGCGGCGCATTCAACACCGGAAGTGTGGACATTATGCCGCGAAGAACCTGCCGGAGGCGGAAAAAAAATAAAAAAATCGGTCATATTTGGTATGATTTGGTATGATTTGGTATGATTCAGTGCGATTTGGTCATATTTGGTCAAATCTTTCAGAAGCCGCGTCACTCGATTCCGTGGAATTATTTTTTTAGGCGTTATTAGGCGTTATTAGGCGTTAGCAGCCTGTTGAAATAATCGGTCGGGTTCTGAGGAATTATATTGACTTATTACGTGTATAATATACGATGCTCGTGTGTTTAAACCTAAAGCGTTGCCACAGCCCGAACTCTTCGTTCCCTCGGTCCGTCTGGTTCAGCCCGCGACCTCTTCATTCTATACCAAATTGGAGCAGACGCTCCATTCGTTCGGGTTTGGCGACCAAGCCCGCCGCATCTGCGCGCCGGCCTATTCGGAGAGCAAGCAGGGGCGTCCGGGGGTTGATCCGGAGGTCTATTTCAAGATGCTCATGGCGGGCTTCTTTGAGAACATTTCCAGTGAGCGGGGAATCGCCGAACGCTGCAGCGATTCCATTTCCATCCGCTTTTTCCTGGGTTATGACCTGACCCAAAGCACCCCCGACCATTCCACCTTGTCGGTGATTCGAGATCGGTTGGGGGAGGAGGCTTACCACCAGGTTTTTCTGCTGGTTCTTTCAGCGTTGCAGGAACATGGGTTGCTCAAAGGGCGGCATGTCGGGATAGACGCCTCAGTGATCGAAGCCAACGCGGCGCTCAAAAGCCTGGTCCACCGCAATACGGAGGAAGCGTATTGGGATTTTGTGCGCCAGCTGGCCAGTGAAAACGGGGTGGATCCCAAGGACCTGGCAGCGGTCCGGCAGTTTGATCGCACACGGCCCAAGAAGATGAGCAATGAGGAGTGGAAAAACCCGTATGATCCGGACGCTAAAATCGGGCCGACCAAGGCGGGGGCCATTGATATGATTTACAAACCGGAGCACACGGTGGACTTGGAGACCGGCGCCATTGTGCAGGCGGAAGTGCGTTTGGGGCACGAAGCCGATCTGAAAGATTTAGCCGTGCATGTGCTGCAAGCCCAGGAGAACATCAACCAGGCCCAGGACCGTCCGGCGGATTCACTGACCATTCAAAGCACCACCGCCGACAAGGGTTATCACGCGGCCAGGGAGTTAATCCCCCTGCAGCAGGAAGGGATCAGGACGGAGATTTCTGATCCGGTCAAGAACCGCCAGTTCGGGAAACTTTCCCCGCCAGAAGCCCGCGCGGTGCGCCAAGCGCGGCGGAGCGCCCGCAGTGAATCGGGCAAGAAATTGCTGAAGAAAAGAGGCCTGCACCTAGAACGGAGTTTTGCCCATGTGCTGGATGCGCGGGGGCGCGCGGCGCACGACCTTGAGGGGCTTGGGGAACTTAAACAAACGCTTCCAAGTGGTGGCCGCCATCTACAACCTCTCCCAACTGATGAGGAGATTATGGGGCGTGGGCACCCCGAAACAGTGGGCGGCGGGGGCGAAAGCCCTTGCCGGGATTTTGTGCCGCCTGTTGACAGCAGGGTGGTCCCGGTTTCTTGGTGAAACCGCGCGTTGGATCGCAGGCTTTAACTGCCAATGGGAACCATCCCGGCCGCCATTAGCAGCCCGGGTGAAAAACCTGGTGGCCAGATTTTTCCGAGTTCATTTCCTCGATCCTAACAAAGCGATTAGTTCAACAGGCTGTTAAGCCAACTCCTCAAACAATCACTCGGCCTGCCATGATAGTGGCTTATGCCACGCCTCCATAAATATCAAAACCGGAACGCCCACTGCGTCTTGACAGCCACCCCACCCTGCTTTAAGCACAACCCCCCATTTTGTGGGATAATTATTTTGCATTGAAACCCCGGGCGGACGCACGCACAATGTCCGAATGAGTTTGAACCAAGCCGAAGCGCCGCTGATGCCGGCGCCGCCCGCCGCCGCCACCGCGCAGCGGCTAATGTCCCTGGACGCCTTGCGGGGATTTGACATGTTTTGGATCATTGGGGCCAATTCCCTGGTCTATGCGCTGCATCGCATGACCGAGGCGGGCGGACACACCGGAGTGGTCTCCTCCGTGAGCAATTTTCTCGCCTACGAACTGGAACACGCGGAATGGGCCGGATTTCATTTTTATGACCTGATTTTTCCGCTGTTCGTGTTCATGGCGGGCATCTCGGTCGTTTTTTCCCTGCGCAAGACCATTCGGCAGCAGGGCCGGGCGGCGGCGGTCAAACGGGTCTTTCGGCGGTCCATTTTGCTGTTTCTTTTGGCGCTGTTCTATTCCGGCGGCTTTACCAACCCCTGGCCGGACCTGCGTTTGATGGGCGTCCTCAATCGCATCGCGCTGTGTTACTTTTTCGCCGGCCTGATTTTCTGCTTCTGCAATCTGCGGAGCATGATCGCCTTGGCGGCGGGATTGCTCATCGGGTATTGGGCTTTGATGACGTTTGTGCCCATTCGCAATATCCAGTTGCACAAAAAGGAGTTGGCGGAATTGGCCCTCCAACGGGGCGCGCCCATGGACGCCAAGGCGCTCTTTGACGGCACCACCGAGCGGGTCACGGGCCGTTACGAACCCGGCCTGAATCTGGCCAACCACATTGACTTCCAATACCTTCCAGGTCACCTCTACGACACCTACTACGATCCCGAAGGCATCCTGAGCACCCTGCCGGCGATTGTGACTTGTTTGCTGGGCGTTTTCACCGGGTTGCTCCTGCTCAACGCGTCGTTCAACGACCCGCAGAAGGTGGTCTATCTGCTGGCCGGCGGCCTGGCGCTGGCCGCCTTGGGCTGGGCGTGGAGCGCGCAATTTCCGGTGGTCAAGAAAATCTGGACTTCCTCCTACGTGCTGGTGGCCGGTGGTTACAGCGCGTGTCTGCTGGCGGCGTTTTACTGGATCGTGGACGTGGCCCAATGCCGGCGGTGGTGCCAGCCCTTTGTCTGGATGGGAACCAATTCCATCACCATTTACATGACAGCAAACATCCTGGGCGGATTCTCCGGCATCAGCAAGCGCCTGGCCGGGGGGGACATCCAGGCGTATCTCAACGCGCATCTGGCCGGCAGCGGCGATCTGGCGCTGGCCGTGATGGGGTTGCTGCTGGCCTTTTGGTTCGTTCATTTTCTCCATCGCCGGAAGATCTTTTTGCGGCTCTAATTCCAAGATGATGATGAAAAAACTATTCTGTGCGGGCCTGGCCGCCGCCAGCCTGTTGCCTTTTCCAGCCTGGGCCGGCGATTCCCTGGACGAGGTCATGCCGCTGCGCGGCTTCTGCATCGCCGCTCCGCGTACGGCGGAATTGGACCGGTTCGTCCAGTTCGTTGACAAGGAATTGGCGCCGCGCGGCGTCAATACGCTGGTTTTGCGCGTGGATTACAATTATCAGTTTCAAAGCCACCCGGAACTCCAGGACGGCGGCGCGCTCTCGCGGGAAGATGTCAAGAAGCTGGTCGCCGCGTGCCGGAAGGATCATATCCATCTCATCCCGCAAATCAATTTGCTCGGGCACCAGTCCTTCGGGACATCCCTGGGGAGCTTGCTGGCGCACTATCCGGAGTTCGACGAAACGCCCTGGGTCAAGATGCCGGAGCATTACAAATGGCCCAACGCCGACCGTCTTTACTGCAAGAGCTATTGCCCCCTTCATCCCAAGGTCCATGAAGTGGTCTTCGCCGTGATGGACGAACTGTGCGATGTTTTCGAGACCGATGCCTTCCACGCCGGCATGGATGAGGTCTTTTACATCGGCGAAACCAACTGCCCGCGCTGCGGCGGCAAGGACAGGGCGGAGCTTTTCGCCGGCGAAGTCACGGCCCTGCGCGATCATTTGCGGGAGAAAGGGCGGCGGCTGTGGATTTGGAGCGACCGCTTGCTGGACGCCAAAACCAGCGGCCTGGGCGAGTGGGAAGCCAGCGCCAACGGCACGGCCCGCGCCATTGACCTGATCCCCAAGGATGTCATGCTGTGCGACTGGCACTACGAGCGGGCCGTTCCGACGGCGCCCTACTTCGCCATGAAGGGTTTTCATGTTGTGACCTGCCCCTGGAAATCGTCCAAACTCGCGGTGTGCCAGGCCGGGGACATGGCCCGTTGGCGGAGCCGTTCGCCGGCGGAAATGAAGGATCGGTTGGAGGGAGTCATGCAGACCGTTTGGTCGGACGCCGGCTCATTTCTGGACAAGGAGCACAAAAGCAAATCCGAGGCGACCAACTCGTGGAACTGCTTCACGGCGATGTTCGGCGAGATCAAAGAATTGCAGTCGGAAACGAAATGAAACGGGGTCTTTTTCTTTTCTGGTGCGCCGCCGTTGCCCTCCGTTGCGCCGGGGCCGGCGCGCCAGCCCTCACCAACGACAGTTTGCCCGCGCTGCAGGCCCGCCTGGCGGCCATCCTGGACCAACCGCGTTTCGCGCAGGCCCAATGGGGCGTCAAAGTGGCGGCCCTTGACAGCGGCCAGACGCTTTTTGAGCGCAACGGGGACAAGCTGATGAAGCCCGCCTCCAACGCCAAGCTTTACACCGCGGCCCTGGCCCTGGACCGCCTGGGGCCGGACTATCGCATCAAGACTTCCTTCTACGCCGCCGCCAAACCGGACGCCGCCGGGGCGCTGCACGGCGATTTGCTTGTCTATGGCCGGGGCGATCCCTCGTTTTCGGCCCGCTTCAACGGCGGAGATGACAAGAAGGCGCTGCAACCGGCCCTGGACGCCCTGCTGGCCGCCGGAGTCAAGAGGATTGACGGCGGCCTCATTGGCGACGCGAGCTATTTTCGCGGCGCTCCCTTCGGCGCGGAATGGACCTGGGAGGACCTGCAGGAGTACTACGGCGCGCCGGCCTGCGCGCTCACTTTTCAGGATAATGTGATTGACCTGATTTTCAAACCGGGCCGCGCCGCGGGCGATCCTTGCGTCATCGCCACCCTGCCGGAAACGGGCATTCTTACTTTCAACAACCGGACCCGGACCGAACCCGCCAACGCGCGCGGACGCATCCGGCTGTACCGTCCCCTGGGGGAGAGCGTGGTTTATGCGTGGGGCGGGGTTCCGCTGGGTTCGACGGTGGAAGGCGAATCCGTCTCCGTTCCCAGGCCGGCGTTGTGGTTCGTCACCATGCTCAAGGAAGGGCTGGCGCAACGCGGCGTGACTGTCGCGGGCGGCGCGCGTGAGGAAGATTGGCTCACGCGCGAGGCCGCGCCCATCGCGTGGTCCAACCTTGTGGAAGTTGCTTCGGTTTCTTCCCGGCCATTGTCCGAGATAGTCAAACAAACATTGAAGCCGTCGGAGAACCTCTACGCGCAGCTTTTGCTGCTGCAGGTCGGCGCCCGGGCCGGAGCCACCAACCGCGACACCGCGCAAGCCGGGCTGGCTGAGATGCAACAATTCCTGGGGGCGGCGGGCCTGAGCCGGAACATGGTTCAAATGCAGGAAGGCTCCGGCCTGTCGCGCGCGTGCCTGGTGACGCCGTCCGCCACGGCGCGGCTGCTGCTTTTTATGAACCGCCATCGAGACGGGAGCGCTTATGTGGACGCGCTGCCCGTGGCCGGCGTGGACGGCACGTTGCGCAACCGTTTCAAGGGGACGGCGGCGGCGGGCAATCTCCGGGCCAAAACCGGTTCGCTGGGGGGAGTCAACACACTTTCCGGCTATGTCACGACCGCCGCGAAGGAAAGGCTGGTTTTCTCCATGATGCTCAACAACTACCGCGACGAAACCGCCGCCCGCGCCGCCCTGGACGCCGTGGCCCTTCAATTGGCGGGGTTCACCGGTTCCATTCCGGCGCGGTAGCGACTTGCCAACTTCGCCCTCCGCATGTTAGATTGACCGCGCTATGCAGGTCACTGTGGAATTGCCCGACGAAATTGCCCGCCAGTTGGGAGAAACCCCGGACGCGGTGGGTCGCCACGTTCTGGAGAACGTGGTCATTGAAGGCTATCGGAGCGGCCGCCTTTCCCACCGGCAGGTCGGCCAGATGCTGGGCATGGATTATTGGCAGACGGAAACTTTTCTCAAGGAAAAGGGAGTGCCGCTCAATTACACTGCTGCCGACTTATCGGCTGACAATGCAACCCTGGCTGAGATTCTCGCCCGCTCGTGAGCGTCGTTGTTTCCGACACTTCGCCACTGCACTACCTGATTCTGTGCGGCGCTCAATCGGCGCTGCCCAGACTTTTTCAGAAGGTGCTGATTCCTCCGACGGTCTTTCGGGAACTGCAACAACCCAACACCCCGCTCCCGATACGGGAGTGGGCGCGCGCGTTGCCGCCATGGGTGGCTGTTCAAGCACCCACATCGCTCGATTTACTTTTAAATGTGGATGCCGGCGAGTCGGAAGCCATTTGTCTGGCGCAGGAGATCAAAGCCGTCGCGCTCTTGATTGACGACCGAGCCGGCCGAAACGCCGCCATTCGGCGCGGGCTTGTGGTTATTGGCACGATTGGAATCCTGGAGCAAGCAGCGGCGCGCGGGTGGCTTGATTTGCCGCAGGCGGCGGAACGTCTCCTCCGGACAAACGTGCGTCTCGACCCCGACCTGATTCGCGGGGCGCTTGAACGAGACAAAGCCCGGAAGCAAGGGCGGTGAAGAAGAAATGATTCTTGGTTAAGTATTGGCCGAAAGGGCATCACTCTTTCCAAGATTGCAGCGTTCGCAAAGAGTTTGGAGATTCTCATAAACCGTTATGGGATGCCCAGGCGTTTTTGGATTTGTTCCAGGGAAACGCCTTTGGTTTCCGGCATCACCAGGAGCACCCACAGCCATTGCCCCACCATGCACAAGGCGTAAAAGGCGAAGATATGGCCGCCGGATTTCGCGGCGATGATCGGGAAGGTCCACGAGATGGCCGCCGCCATGATCCAATGCACGGAACTGCCCAGCGCCTGCCCCCGGGCGCGGACGCGGTTGGGAAAAATCTCGCTCAGAAACACCCAGATGACCGCTCCCTGCCCAAAGGCGTGGGCGGCGATAAAGACCAGCAGGCTCCCCAGCAGCAACGCGCCCCCCGTGTGCGTGTAAAACGAATACGCCGCCACGCTCAGGCTGGCAATGTAACCGACCGAACCCACCAGCATCAGTTTGCGCCGGCCAAAGTGGTCAATGACCGACAAGGCCGCCATGGTGAACACCAGGTTGGTCAAGCCGATGATGACCGATTGGAACGCGGCCGAGGTTTTGTCGGCGCCCGCCATCTTGAAAATGTCCGCCGAATAATAAAGCAAGGCGTTGATGCCGGAAAGTTGGTTGAAGGCCGCGATGGCCACCGCCAGCAGGATCGGCTTGCGGTATTGCGCGCGGAAAAGAGGCTCCTCCACCGCATGATGGGTCAGATCGAGTGACGCCTGGATGGCCTTGATCTCCTCCTCCAAGCCCCCGGAATCCGTCCCGCATTGGGCGAAGATGCGGCGCGCTTCCTCCACCCGGCCATGAGCCACCAGCCAGCGCGGGCTTTGCGGGATCAGCCATAAGAGCAGGAAAAACACGGCCGCCGGCGCCGCCATGACCCCGAACATCCACCGCGCCTCGTTTTCTCCCAGGCGCAAACGGACGATGATGTAGTTGGACAGGTAGGCCAGCAGGATGCCCAGCACGATGTTAAATTGCGTCAACGCCACCAACCGGCCACGATGCGCCGCCGGTGAAATCTCGGCAATGTACATGGGCGAGACCACCGAGGCGCCGCCGATGGCCAGGCCGCCGACGAAACGGAAGAACACCAGCGGCCACCAACCCCACGCCAGCGCGCAGCCCAGGGCCGAAACGAAAAACAGGAAGGCCAGAACAAACAGAACTCCCCGCCGTCCGACGGCGTCGGCCGGACGGCTCACCGTGATGGCGCCGACAATGGTGCCCATCAGCGCGCTGGAAACCGTCAGGCCCAGCATAAAAGGGCTTAAGGCGAAGTGTATTTTCAGCCATTCCGTGGCGCCCGAAATAACCGCCACTTCCATGCCGAAGAGCAAGCCTCCCAGCGACGCGATCAGGGCGTTGCGCAATAGACTTGGTGTCAACCGGGCCGCGCGAGCGGGCGCGTCAGAGACGGGAGCTTCCATAGACTGTGGATTTCATCAAGCCAGCCTAACTACAGGGTTTGGAAAAAGCAGCCAAAATCGCCCGTGGCCTAAAGTTTTTCCCGCATTTGCCGATGCCAAAAAGGGACGGTGTAACTCTCGCGCCGTCCGGCATGACATGAAGAGGGTGTTTGCCACATGAAAAAACACATTTGTTTCGCCGGATTCGCGGAGGAGGAACTGGCGGCGTTGCGGCCCTCGCTGGCGGCCCTGGGCGGGGCGTGGGAATGCGTGTTTTCACCTGATGCCGCCTCGACGCTGGCCGTGCTGGCGGAGGCGCCCTTCGACGTCGTGGTCGCCAACCTGAGCGCGGGCGGCATGCACGACTCGGAACTTCTGCAAAAGGCCGCCCTCCAGCATCCCCGGACCTTGCGCTTTGCGCTGGGGGACGTGGGGGACCGGGAACTCATTGTCAACTGCATGGGCGCGGCCCATCAGTTCATTTCCAGGCCGTGGAAAGCGCCGGACCTGATTTCCATTCTCGAACGAAGCCTCGCCCTGGATGCCTGGCTTTCCAGCGACACCTTGCGTTCGTTTGTTCCGCGGTTGGGAAAGCTTCCCGGCCTGCCCGCCACCTATTTCGAAGTCATCAAGAAGGCTGAGTCGCCTGATTCCAGCGTGGAAGCCATCGCCGAGGTCATCGCCCGCGATCCGGCCCTGACGGCGCGGTTGCTGCAAATGGTCAACTCCCCCGCCTGCGGGCTGGCCGAGAAGATCACCAGTCCGGGCGACGCGGTGTCCATGCTCGGGGTGGAAACCGTCAAATCCCTTGTGCTCTGTTTGCAATTGTTCTCCCAGTCGGCCCCGGCGGAAGGGGCGAGCCTTTCGTTGGACCAACTTTGGCATGACAGTTTCCTGGTGGCCAAACTGGCCGCCAAGGTCGTCTTGCGCTGCCTCGGCAGCGAGCGCATGGCCAGCGAAGCCTACACCGCCGGCCTGCTGCACAACATTGGGCAGATCGTGCTGGCGACAAATCTTTCGCGCGAGTATTCCAGCGTGGTCGAAACGGCCCGCAGCCTGAAGTGTCCGTTGCAGCAAGCGGAATTGAAACTGATGGGGGTGGCCTCCAATCAAGTGGGCGCTTATCTGCTGGGGTTGTGGGGCATGCCCTTGCCGCTGCTGGAGTCCACCGCGCTGCAGGACACCCCTGCTTCCACCGCCTCGGTTGAATTCTCGCTTCTGACGGCGGTGCATGTCGCCAAGGTCCTGGCCCACGAGCCATCCAAGCGCGGTTCGGGACTGCCCCTGCCAAAGTTGGACGCCGAATATCTGGCCACGCTGGAATTGCCCACCCGGACCGACGCGTGGCGCAAGTTTCTTGCGACCGTTCCCCAGCATGAGGAGGCCGCGGAAAGGCCCGCCGATCACCGCGCCGGCTCCTCCGCGCCGGCGCGCAAAGAGGGCGCCCGCCCGGTCAGCAAACTCCTCGTGGCGGCAGGAATCATGGCGGTCCTTGTGGCGGTGATGACGCTGAGGCGCGACGGCGCGACGGACGGCCACGGCGCCGTTTCAGCGGTCGCGGAGAAAACGGCGGCGCCGGCGCAAGCAACGCAGGGCGCGGAAGCAGTGGAGGAAACCACAACATCCGCGGCTGGATCGGCGTTTGATTCGCTTAAAATCCAGGGGATTGTCTATCATGCCGGCCATTCGGTCGCGCTGATTAACGGCAAGGCGCTCGATGTCGGAGAGCGCATCAACGGGGTGGAAGTCGTCTCCATTGAACCCTCCAAGGTTGTGCTGGCCTGCAACGGCGCGCAGAAAACATTCAGGCTGAAGTGACGATGCCTCTATTCACTCTTCGGGAAACAGAAAATCAACATCCGGCCAGGCGCCCAATCTCCGACGGTCATTAGTCAATCCACTAGGATCAGGGCCGCGTGCGCCTGAGCAACTCTTCGCCTGAGCAATAGCCGTCCCAAGAGCCGGCGTAAGCGTCAATGTGTTCCTGCATCGCGCTGAGTCCAGAACTCCTGACATAGGAGTCAATTAGAATGTCCGCTTTTTGCCTCAAAAGCGTCACGGATGGCGTAGCGCAGGCGCAAGCACGAGCCGGGAAAGGTGGTTTCCATTTGGTTCAGTTCTTGGCAAAGTGCGGCAATGGCTCGGGTGCGATGGGGTGAACTTTGCGGTGCCAGAGTGATCCGCAATTCTGTTTGTGTGACTTGGAGATTGGCCGCGCTGGCCAGGGCGGCTTGAAGTAGAGTCCGGCCTTCATCGCCAGTTCTGCTGTAATGAGGTGCCACCAATCGGAGCAGATCGCTCTCGGCTTGATAGGCCAGCATTTTAATCAGGTTGGTCAGGTGTTTGCGCTCCGGGGCTAATTTGACCACGGGTTGGTCGACCACGCTCTGGACCGGCACGCGCCGCGGGGTGGCGGCGCGGCGCTTCTCCAGTTGTTCGATGCGCTGCCAAGCGGTGGCGATTTTCCGACCCAGTTTTCCCTGAGCGGTTTTAAAACCCCGCATGGTCCGGCGCTGCTCCTCCAGATTGGTCAGCGCCTCCAGTCCGTATTCCGCTTGGAGTCGGTCCAACTGGGCATAAGCTTGGCGTCGTTGAGCCTCCAGAGTGGCCCAGGCCGGATTGGGGACCTCGCGGGTGGGATCGTCGGGCACGGTGTCGTATTCGACCAAGGCATCCAAGGCGTATTCCTCGCGCAGATACTTGAAGAAATTCTCCTGTCGCCAGCGATCAAACATGCGATAGGCCACTTGCGCCGGCGGCAAATCTCTCCGCGAAGTGAGGATCGGGGTTTGATGGCCGTCTTCCATGAGGCGGGTGACTTGGCGCAAACGCAGCCTGCCCTTGAGCAAACGCACTTCCTGGTCGGCCAGCATATAGGTGATGATTTTGCCGTCGCGCCGAGTGCGGCAAAGGCGGAAGCGTTGGCGTGGGATTTTCCGGTAACGGCCTTTGCGATAAGTCAACAGGTCAAATCCAGGCAGGAGGTGCAGGAAGAGCTTGGGACTATAACCGCCGCGATCAAAGACCACGGTCAGGCGCCGCTGGCCCACCAGCGCCCGCACTTGGGCCAGAACCTCGGGCAACATTTTGACCAAGCCGGCGTTGGCCTCGGCGGTGATGACCAACAGCGGGTCGCCGGCGCTATCGTTGACCCAGTAATCGGAAGTGGCGGGCAGCGAGATACGCATCCGAGCCACATGGGCCTTGGGTAAATCATGCTGACCGTGGTAAACGCGCACGTGGCCGTCAACGTAAAGAAAGCCCAGGGCCTGGCCGCGCAAGCTCACCCGCTGGCGGGCCAGAGCCTGGCCGAATTGAGCGGCCCTTCCGGCTGCGGCCAAGCGAGCCAGTTTGCGCCGCAAGGTTTTGACTTCGGGCGCGCGATCCAGACCCAGGACCCGGCCCAAATCCTGGGGCGAATATTCCTTAAGGCCCTCGGGCCGTTTGATGCGCCAGAGCGCCATGAGCAAAAGTGTCAATAAACTGGTGCGCAGGCCGTAGAAGGCGGGACCGAGGCTACCGTAGATTTGTTGCGCGCACTCGAACACGCCGCTGGCGGCCAAGACGGGCACGGCCAACAGAACTCCCGCCCGTGGAACCGCCGTGGCGGAACCAAAGAGCGGAGGCGCATCCTCCAATAAACCCAGCCGCGCCAGCAGGCGGTCAACACCCCGACTCGTCGGATCGGTATCCTGGCTGGTCAGGGGACGGACTTGGCCCTCGAAACAAAAAGCGGACAGTTTTGGGTTCCCCCCGGACGCAGGAGAACCCGGCGAGGCAAGCGGCTGAACCGGCGACGAGTTAGGAGAGGTTGGGGCGGCCCCGGTCAAAGGTAGTGCGGCCTGCGCCGGTGAAGGGATTTTCCATCCCAACCGCCGCAGGGTTTTGCGAACCGCAGGCACACTAATACCCAACTGCCGTGCGATCTCATGGTGCGAGCAGCCGTTAGCTTTGAGATCCTGGATGCGCTTGCGCCGGGAGACCGCCAAGCGGGCCAGTCCCGGTGGGTAGCCCCTGGGAAGCCCCAGCGCCGCCAAGCCGCCCTCCGCGAAACGTTGTTGGTATCGTCGCAACGTGCGGGCCGAATAGCCGAACGCCTTAGCCACATCGTTCTGATCGGCCCAACCTAACTCAACCAAGCTCACCATGGCGTGGGCCTCGGACATGCGGTCACTGGGCGCATACTGCGCGATGGGTATTCCTGACACGAGCACCAGGCGCCGACTGTCGCGAGTTACCACCGAGCAGCGTCCATTGATGAAACAAGTGCCCTGGGGATTTCGGATCTCTGGAAAAAGATCGTCGCCGGATATGTTAGCCATATCCGTCAATACTACCCTGAGAGCCAAAAAAGCGGACAGTTTTGGGTTCCCCCCCTTTGCCCGTCAGATCACGAAAAATACCCCGAAAAAAAGCAGGATCGTGAACTCTATGTCAGGAGTTCTGGAGTCCAGCCCCGGATTTCTTCCCGCGCACATAAGTCGCGGCGGCACGGCGCAAGACGGCGCTGGGGCTGCTCTTGGCCGCCTTGGTCCTGGCCTTGAGTTCGCGTGCCAAGTCCTCGGACAACCGGATGGTGAGCGTTGTTGTCATACAAGACTAAGTGTTACACCTATTCCCGCCAATAATCAAGCCCCGGGAACGAGAGGGCCGGACCATTGGGCCGCTTGGCGGAAGAATTGCGGTGGGCGCAACAGTCCGGCAGCATGTTTCTCGAAATGGCGCCTTGCCAACCGAATTTGCATGCCTTAGTGTGCCAAATATCGGACGGACAGTGAGTTCCAACCCTCCATGCGCACTCGAAGAGACTCCCGGCGCAGGCCGTTATGTGCCGCTGCTGGTGCCGGCCATCGCGCTCTTGATGGTGCTTCTTCTGCCTTTGAAAATCATCGCCTACGGCTACCTGCCCCCGGATGACGCCCTGGCTGACGCGGCCAAGGCCATTTCTGGAAAATCGTGGCCGGATATTCTCGTGCTCAGGAGCGATTATGCCATTGACAACCACATCGGCTGGCATGGGTTGCTGCGGCAGGTGTATCTGGGGACCAAGTGCGGCGATGATTCGCTGATGCTTTTTTCCACGGTGGCCTTGGGCGCCCTGTGGCTGGGACGGATGCCACGAAAAAACTAACCCCCCCCCTATTATGCCATCCGATTTGGAAGTGCTCTTTACCCCGGCGGATTTTTCCGCGCTGCCGGGGCGTGACTTGTCGGCCACGCACGCCGTGGTCTTTGACGTGTTGCGCGCCACCAGCACGATGATGACCGCGCTGGCCAACGGCGCCGGCCGGATATTCCCCGCGCGGGAAATTGCCGACGCCCTGCGTCTGCGCGCCGAACATCCCGCGGCCTTGCTGGCCGGTGAACGGGACGGCGTAAGGATTTTGTCTGCGCAGACGGGAGGCGTTGATTTTGACCTGGGCAATTCGCCGCGGGAATTCACGCGGGAGCGCGTGGCCGGCCGGGACATCATCATGACCACCACCAACGGCACGCGCGCGTTGCAGGCGTGCCACGGCGCCAGGCGCATCATGCCCGGCGCGTGGCTGAACCTCGGGGCGCTGGCCCGGCGCCTTGGCCGCGAGCAAACCGCGCGCCTGCTGGTCGTCTGCGCCGGAACCTACGAGGAGGCCGCTTACGAGGACATTCTAGCCGCGGGCGCCTTGTGCGATTTGGTTTGGGGGCAATTCGAGCCGGAACAGATTTCCGATTCCGCCCAGGTCGCGCGCCAAATTTACCTTGACAGCAAGAGCGATCCGGCGGGCGCGTGGCAACCGCATTCGCGCAACGCCCGCCGCTTGCTTTCCAGCCCCGAGTTGCGCGACGACGTGCCCTTCTGCCTGCGGCGCGACGTGCTGGAGTTGACGGCGGAATTGCGCGACGGGGCGGTCGCGCCCGGCCGGTGACAAGGGGCGCATTCCACTTTTATGGGGTGTCTTTCCTAATCTTAATCTTAATCTTGCTCCTAATCCGCACGCTGGAGGGGGAACGAGATTAAGATTAAGAGTAAGATTAAGAGGGGAACCCACCTGGTGACATGGATGGCTGGAATGGAGGATTGCCAAAGGCGCAGATTGATGGTTTTCTGAAACATAGTTCACGTGTGAAACGGTCAAAGCGTGGTATGATGGCGCGCATGAAAGCCTCCGTGGAAGCATCGCATGGCCGGGGTTCCGCTCTTGCGAGCGGCCGCGGGCCGCGCTTCCGCGCCTTTAGCCTGATCGAGCTGCTGGTCGTCATGGCCATCATGGCCATCATGGCGGCGATGATGCTGCCGACCCTTTCCAAGGCCAAACATCAAGCTTCCGCCGCCAAGTGCTTGAACAACCAAAAGCAAATGGCCAACGCCTTTCACATGTACACGGCGGATAATTTCGAGCGCATCGTCCAAATGGCCGACTATGACACCGGAGAGGTTATTTACCCGGCGGGCGGCTTTTGGGGAGGGCCTGTGCCCCCGCCTGGCGCGTGGACCGGCCCCGACGAGGCCTTGTCCGCCGTGCAGACAGGTTTGGAAACCAACAACGCTTTTTATTTTTATTGCAACGCGGTGGAGGACTACCATTGTCCCGGAGACACGCGGATGCAGAACACTCCCGTCCTCAACAACCCGAATGGGTGGGCCTATGACAGCTATTCGCGCACGCAAAATCTCGGCGGCGATCCGCATGGCAATTACTGGGGCGCCGGCGCCACCTACACCAAAATGTCCGCCATTCCGATGCCTGGCTCGACTTTTTCCATGCTGGAGGATGCCGATTGGCGCGGCTACAACGTCGGCACCTGGGTTGTGAACTGGGCCGGAGATTCTTTTGATTGGAAGGACCCGCCGGCCATGTCGCACATTGATGTCAATTCCATTGCTTTCGCCGACGGCCACGCCGAGTTGCACAGGTGGACCGATCTCCGCATCATCCTCGCCGGCCAGGCCGCCGCGCGCGGCAAGCCGGAACTCAATTGGTGCGGCCCGACCAACGGCGCGGATTACCAGTATGTCTATAAAGGCTACCAGTTCCCCGGCCATCCCTAATCCTTGTCATTGGGACCACCTAATTTCACTTTTGCACCCGCCCCGGATGGTTTATGTTATCGGGCCGCGAGACGGCGATGTTGACTGCGAATTCTGAGGAAATGATGATGCGTGCCATGACCGGCCAGGGCCAATCCCCCGCCCCGCCAAAAAACGGAGCGGCGGCCATCGCCGCCGTGGCGGCGCCCCGGCGCGCGGCCGTTGGACCGCGCATCACCTTTGACGTCCAGCATCTCCACGTCTGGTTTGGCGTCCGCCAGGTCCTGACGGACGTCTGCTTGCAAATTCCGGCCCAGGCCGTGACCGCCATCATTGGACCGAGCGGCTGCGGCAAATCCACTTTTCTGCGCACGTTGAACCGCATGCACGACTTGACACCGGGCGCGCGCGTGCAAGGCCGGGTGGCGCTGTTCGACGAGGATCTTTATTCGCCGCAAATGGATGCCACGCTGGTGCGGCGGCGGGTTGGGCTGATTTTCCAAAAATCGAATCCCTTTCCCACCATGTCGGTGGCCGAGAACGTCACGGCCGGCTTGCGGCTCAACGGCGTGCGCCATCCGGGCGTGTTGCGGGAACGCCTGGAGCAGACCTTGCGCATGGCCGCCTTGTGGGACGAAGTCAAAGACCGTCTGCAGGCCAGCGCCCTGAGTCTTTCGGGCGGACAGCAACAGCGGTTGTGCATTGCCCGCGCCCTGGCCATCGAACCGGAAGTGCTGCTGATGGATGAGCCGGCTTCAGCCCTGGACCCGCTGGCCACGGCTAAGATTGAGGAATTGATTCTCGAATTGAAGAAGCGATTCACCGTTGTCATCGTGACCCACAACATGCAGCAAGCCTCGCGCGTCTCGGATTTCACCGCCTTTTTGTATCTGGGCAAACTGGTGGAGTTTGACCACACCAAAAAACTTTTCACCAATCCAGCCAGCCCGCAGACCGAGGCTTACGTCACGGGCCGGTTCGGCTAGAAGGAGGATGATGAACCTGTTTTTCCTGCGACACGGCAAGGCCCGCCCGCGCGGCCCGCAATGGCAGCCGGACAGCAAACGCCCGCTCACGCGCGAGGGGGAACGCGCTATGTTTGACGTGGCGCGGGGCCTGCAGGCGATGGAGGTTGAGTTCGACGTGATCCTGACCAGCCCCTGCGCCCGCGCCCTGCGCACGGCGGAGATTCTGGCCGAAGTCCATGAGTCGAAGAAGCTTTTCAAAACCACCAGCCTTGCGCCGGAATCCGGCGCCGGGGAGATCGTTGACGAAATCCGCGAGAGATTCTCCGCCGCCGGCAGGATCGTCCTGGTCGGCCACGAGCCTTGCATGAGCCGCCTGATTTCGATCCTCCTGACAGGCCAAGACGGGATGGACATGGAACTGAAGAAAGCCGGAGTCTGCAAATTGACGATGGAGAAACTGGTCTTGGGCAAATGCGCCTGCCTCCAATGGCTCCTGACGCCCCGGCAGATGGCCCGTTTGGGCAAGGCGCGTTAAGGAGCCATGCAAAAACAAGTTCCGATAATCAGGCGCAATTCAAACATTATCGAAGCGGGGCCCGAAAGCGTGCCTTTGAAGGTGATTGAGAATTGCAAATTGAGAATTTGTAAATGGCAATTGAGCAGTGGTCTTCAATTGGCTATGTCCAATTTGCAATGACCAATTTTCAATCTTCCGAAAAGGCCTCATTCCAAAGTTCGCCAGTTAAAATCGGAAGTTGTTTTTGCGCGGACGTTAAGCCGCCGGCCGCAGCCGTTCAGGCTCAAAGGTTCCCGGCGCTTGACTGCGGACAAAAAATCAAGTGTTCGCCATGCCAGGCCAGCGGGTCCGTTACGGAGATGGCATCCACCATCCAGCCATCGCTGGCCCACCCGACGCGCACCGCGCACAGTTCTTCATTTTTGTCCCGCACGTAGAAGATATTGGCGTAGCCATTGGTCTGGAGAAAGGCCGCCCCGCCCTTGGACTGGCGCTGAAGGAGCGCGAAGACGGCGGCAAATGTTCCTTCGACACTGCTTTCGCCGCCGAGATCGGCGATGATGGGGCCGTCGGCCGAAACACTCATCAGTTTGTATTTGTGGTAAACCATTTCCGCCGACGGCGCTTCGGACTTGTCGAAAAACCGGTTCTTGAATTCGGAAAAGACGGTGGAGATTTTCACGCCGGTGTTCCTTTTGAAGCAATCCCGAATGAGGACCGGCGCGGTGGTGGCGGGCGCCAGGGCCGTTTCCAGAGGCTCCAGCAGGGCCGTGTTGACGTCGGGTTGATCCATCATAAGCAATATTTCTCCTTCGCCAGGGGAACGGTTGCCATTTCCGACAAACTGCATATTTCAAACCATTTCACGCTCCTAACGTAGGCTCCTGGCGATGGGTTGTCTGTAGGCAGCGGCCTAAACCTTTTGTAGGACGGGATCGTACAATCCACCGCGCGGACCGGCGGTTGAGGTTCATTTCCGGGCGCGGAGGAGCTTGCGCAGCCGCGCCGTGGTCTGCTCGCGATCCAGTGCGCTGGAGGCGACGTCCAGGGTCAACCGTTCCCAAGCGTCGGTGTTGAGTTGTTCTTCGGGCAGCAAACCGTTTTCACTCAGGAAGACCAGGCACGTCGCCAGCGCCGTCCGTTTGTTGCCGTCCACGAACGGATGATTGGAACAAAGGTAGAAAAGATAAGCCGCGGCAACCTCCACAGGATCGGAAAACAGCGGCCTCCCCATCATGGTCGCTTGCGGCGCTGCCACAGCCGGTTCCAGCAAGGCCCGCTCACGCAATCCGTCGGCGCCGCCATGCGCCGCCAGCACCTCGGAATGAATAGCCGCGACCGCCGCCGCCGTGGGATGAGCCAGCCGCCTGCTCATGCCAGACGCCGGAAAAGCTCCGAATTTTTGCCAATCAGCCGGGCTGCCGTGGCCGCGGCCATCTTCGGCTCGATGCTTCGGCGCAGTGGACTCAGAGTGATCATGCCCCCTTCATGCACCTCGACGTTCACTTCGTCCCCCCGCTTCAAATGGGCCAGGTCCATCAGCGTGGCATCGAAGATGATCCCGTTGGAGTTGCCTACTTTTGCAATGGTCTTAATCATGACGTTATACTACGTTTTACAGTGTCGGATGTCAATTTCTTATAAACGAGACAAAATGTGTCGTCAGTTTCCCAAGAAAAGATTGGCGCCAGCCCGGGAAGGACGCGAGTTTTTGTGGCGTGACAAAGGCAACTCCAAATGAAATGACAGACCGGACGAACAGCCCGGCGGCGGCTCTGTTCCAACTGGACGGCCAGACGGTGGACGTCCTCGACTTGAAGACGCTGCTCATCACCCGCGGGATCAACGTGCCGGAAACGATCACCGCCCAATTCGGACGCACCCATCGCCTGGCGCCAACGAGCGATCCGTTTGCCTGCAATTGCCTTTTGTTGCCGGGGGGCGTCCCGGCGCATCTGTTTCATGTCGGCCCCGCCTCCGACTTCAGTCTGGCGGTCAACTCCGCCGGCAATCCCTGCCTGACGCACCGGGGCCAAATCGTGACCCCCGTGGACTTCCCCCCCGCGACGCGCTTCTACGAGCAGCAAACCCGCGGCGGCTTCCCCTTTCGGATGATGGCGGTGCTGCAGGGCCTGGACGTGGTCTCCTTCCCGTATCTGTGGCCGTGCCAATTCGCGCAAGGGGGCCTGCCCTGTCAATTCTGTTATCAGGGCAACATGACCCTGGCGATCAAACAAGCCGGACAACCGCTGCCTCCCATCGCCTCGCCGGAGGACGTGGCCGAGGCGGTCGAATACTGCGTCCGCCGGGAGGGCATCCGCGACGTTCAGTTGACTGGCGGGTCCGAGGTGGATTCGGCCCGCGGCGAAGTTCCCCTGGTGGCGGAGATTCTCGTCAGGATTAATCAGAGGGTGGGCCTGGGCAACATTCCCGGGGAAATCTACGTTTACACCAGCGCCCCCAAAGACCCCGCGGCGGTGGACGCTTTGTTTGCGGCCGGAGCGGACCGGGTGGCTTACGACCTCAACGTCTGGGACGCGGCGATCTTCGAGCAAGTGTGTCCGGGCATTGCCCGGCACATCGGACGGGAAGCGCAGCTTCGCGCTTTGGAATACGCCGCCCGCCGCCACGGGCCGAACAAGGTTTGCAGCGCGTTTGTCGTCGGGCTTGAGCCGCTGGAGAGCCTGCTGGCCGGGGCGGAATATGCGGCCCGCCGCGGCATCGTCCCGCTGTTCTCCATCTGGATGCCTCATGGCCGTCCGGTGCGCGGCTCCACCACGCCGCCGGGTCTGGATTATTACCGCCAGGCGCGCCAGGGGTTTGCGGAATTGTTCGTCAAATATAAACTGGAGCCGCCGGGCGCCTCGGGGCTGAACGTCTGTATGTGCCGGGATTTGGCCCGGCGCCTGGAGTTTGGACATTTATAGCCGGACTGGTTTTCCACCCGCTCCCCGTTTTGCGGGCATTTGTTTGGCGCGGGGAGCGCACGTTTTTTTTATGGAGGCAGCAATATAGGAACCGGACATTTTTCTGACTCCATGTTTCTGACTGCCGTTTTGTTTTCGGGGAAAGCCGGAATGGGCAGGAATAAAGCGGTCTTCGTCTTTGAATGAGCGATTGAGAATCAGCGCGGGCCGAACCTTTTGAATCATTCCCAAGTCCACCAGCCAAACTTCACCGCGACTGGGCACGGCTTTCCTCCTGGTCAAGTAACGCAAAGCTTTCAGCGGCGATGGCGGTCAGGTCCTCATCGGAGAGTGGCCCATAGTCCGCCGGGGTCACCTTGCGGGCAATCGCTTCATAGACGGCCAATTGCTCGGCTTGCGGCAAGCTGCTGAATTCCTGGATGACGGCCAAGGCTCTGTTGCTCATGTATTGAAGGTTAAATGACGTTCGATGGGATTGCAAGCCGGGGGAAATCTCCTGCTACCAAACATAAGTTCCCACCGCGCCGCTGTTCAACGTGGACTCGGTCTGAAGGCCCTTGTGACGGATGTTGAAGGTTTTGGGGGATGGGCCGCTGTTGAGAACCAGGAGAATCTTCTGACCGCCGGGCGCTTTGAAGGCCACGTTGGGCAGGGAAGGCGGTTCGTTGGAGGCAATCCGCAAGGAACCCGGGCGGACGAATTTCGCGGCGTGCGCCATGACATAATAGCCGGCGTTGCGCGCCACGTTGTTGCCGTCAATCGTAACGGTGCCCTGGCAACGGTCGCATCCGCCCCGGTCGGTATGCGGCAGGTAGCGGGGGTCGGCGGCCAGATTCCATTCCAGCACGTTGCGGCTCCAATTGCGGGTGGCGCCGATGGTCAAATTGCAAATATGTTCATCCAGGCTTTGCTTGAAATCCGAATGGGCGCCCATCCATTGTTCGGTGAAATAAAGCGCCTTGTCCGGGTGCGCCCGGTGGACTTCCGACAGCGCGTCAATAGTGCCCGCGTACAAATGAAAAGCGGAGCCGTCCACGTAGCGCGCGGCGGCCGGATCGTCGAGAATGGAGATGGGATAATCGGGATGATCGCAATTGTGATCGTAAAGAATAATTTTGGTCCCGAGGGCCGCCGCGCGGAACGCCGGCCCCAGATGATGCTTGATGAAACTGGCTTGTTCGTCCGCCAGCATGAACATGCTGGGATTATTATGCGGGTTCAAGGGTTCGTTTTGCACGGTGATGGCGTCAATCCCGATCCTCTCGGCTCTCATGCCTTGAATGTATTTGACAAAATACGCCGCGTAGGCCGCGTAAAACTCCGGCCGCAGGCTGCCGCCCCGGGTGTCGTTGTTGTCCTTCATCCAGGCGGGCGCGGACCAGGGCGAACCTAGAATTTTGATCTCAGGCCGAATGGCCAGGATTTCCTTTAAGACCGGGATGACCGCCGCGAAATCCGGCGCCAGGCTGAACTTGGCCAGGCTGGGGTCGGTCTGGCCGGCGGGCAAATCATCGTAGGAGAAAGGATGCGCGTCCAGATCGGAAGAGCCGATGCTGACGCGCAAGTAGCTAATGCCGATATGGGCGCCATCGGTGGCGAAGAGTTCCTCCAACAACGCGGCCCGGTTGGCCGGGTCCATGCGCATCAAATGCGCCGCGCTGCCGCCGGTGAGGCAACAGCCAAAACCATCCATTTCTTGAAATGTTGCGGCCTCATCCACAACGATGGCGGGATGGCCGTTGGTGGCGTCGGCAAAGGGCAGGCTGCCGGATTGTTCCTGGAAAAAGACCGCATGGTCGGGATCGGTCAGCCACAACCGCGCCTGGGCAAAACCACGGGTAGTCCACAAAAGCAAAACCAAAAAAAAGAAGAGGTTCGGCGGAAAACGGGTTGCCATGCAAAGAACCCCTCTCCCTGCCCTCTCCCCGCTTTGCGGGGAGAGGGTGTGAGCCAAAGTGGCAGCGGCGTCCCGCCGCTGAAGCAAGGGAACCGACAGAGCCGGGACGGCTCTGCCACTTTTGTCCGCAGGCCGCGAGAGGGGTTCGCGTAAATGTTTCATTGGAACAATATGATGGAGGTTACTCATTTGCGCGGCTTGGCGCATCCCCCTCAAAGGAGGGATGAAGACATGTGCAAGACCGTCCTACAATGAAGGCTGATTAAAGAAATTATGATGATGCCACGAAGCGGGAAAAGCGCCGGCCAACACGCCCCCCATGCGCGCGCCTGTCTGGGCCTCGGTCTGATGGCCGGGTGCCTTTGCCTTTGGTCCGCCAACGCCGCCGTTGAGCCAGCGTCGAAAACCGACGCGCGGGTCCAGGCGCTGCTGGCGCAAATGACTCTGGACGAAAAAATCGGCCAGATGACCCAGGCCGATTCCGAAGCCCTCAAGGACAAATCCGATGTTCAGAAATACTTTCTTGGCTCCGTCTTGAGCGGCGGCGGCCACAGCCCGTCCGAAAACGACGCCAAAGGATGGTTGCAGTCCTGCGACGAATTCCGTTCCTGGGCGCTGAAAACGCGGCTCAAAATCCCGCTGCTCTACGGCATTGACGCGGTGCATGGCCACAATAACGTGGATGGCGCCGTCATTTTCCCCCACAACATCGGTTTCGGGGCCACGCACAATCCGGCCCTGGTGGAAAAGGCGGCGCGGGTGGTGGCGTCCGAAGTGGCGGGCACGGGCATGCAATGGGCCTTCGCGCCTTGCGTGGCGGTGGCGCGCAATGAGCGCTGGGGCCGCACTTACGAGAGCTTCGGCGAATCCCCCGACCTGGTTTCCGAAATGGGCGTGGCGGTGATTCGTGGTTTTCAAGGCAGGCAGTTGTCGGACCCCGGCTCGATCCTGGCCTGCCCCAAGCATTTCCTGGCCGACGGCGGCACGGCCGGCGGCGTGGACCAGGGCGATGCGGTGTGCGACGAGGCCACGTTGCGCAAAGTGTTTCTGGCGCCTTATGTCGCGGCGATCCAGGCGGGCGCGGGTTCGATCATGGTGTCTTACAGCAGTTGGAACGGCGCCAAAATGCACGGCAACCAGGAGCTTCTCACCGGCGTGCTCAAGGGCGAGCTGGGGTTCAAAGGGTTCCTGGTTTCCGACTGGGCGGCCATTGACCAGCTTTCGCCCGATTTCAAGGCCGACGTGGCCGCTTCGATCAACGCGGGGCTGGACATGGTCATGGTTCCCTACGGCCCGGGCACACCGCACAATTACGTCGAGTTCACGCAAGACCTCAAGGAGTTGGTGGCGGAAGGGAAAGTCCCGTCATCGCGGATTGATGACGCGGTGTCGCGCATTCTGCGGATCAAATATGAAATGGGACTTTTTGACGAGGCCCGCCCCAATCCCAAACTGACCGCCGCCGTCGGGTCGGAGGAGCATCGGGCGGTGGCGCGGGAATGTGTCCGGCAATCGCTGGTGTTGCTCAAAAATGCCGGGCACGCGCTGCCTTTGTCCAAAAACTTGAAGCACTTGCACGTCATGGGCCGGGCCGCCGATGACATCGGCCTGCAATGCGGGGGTTGGACCATCACTTGGCAGGGCCAGACCGGCCCGGCCATTCATGGCGGCACGACCCTCCTGGCCGCCATCCGCAAAACAGTCGCTCCCGAGGCCGAAGTGACGTTTTCCGAGACCAATGGCAGCGTCGGCGGGGCGGATGCGGTCCTGGTCGTCGTGGGCGAAACGCCTTATGCCGAAGGGAAGGGTGACCGGCGGGATTTGAGGCTTTCGACCAATGATCTCGCGCTGGTGGCCAAGGCCAAAGAAGGCGGCGCTCCGGTCATCACGATGCTCATTTCCGGCCGTCCGCTGATTCTTGATGCCGCGCTGGAAATGAGCGATGCCGTCGTGGCCGCCTGGCTGCCCGGCAGCGAGGGGCAAGGCGTGGCCGACGTCTTGTTTGGGAATTGCAAACCCAGCGGCAAACTGCCGCGCGCGTGGCCTCTCGAAAACGAACAACTCTCCGCCAGCGCCAATGGAATGGACAACCCGCTTTTCCCTTGCGGCTTCGGCCTGACTTACGAACTCCCGCCGGCCAAACGCGCCTCCGCCAGCGCCCAAAGCTCCGCCGCCCCGGCTTTCGCCGGTGGAATCAGAAACGGACGCGAATAGATCGAACAACGCGCAAAGCAGTTTTTGACAGAGCCGGCTGATGGGCGCGCGCTACGCCCAGTGCCGGTTCCACACCTGCGCCTCACCAGCCCCCAAAATCTCCTTCTCATCCCGATGGCGAAGGCGGAAGCCTGGCGACGGCGGGTGCAAAATGTCAAAACCGCCCTGCAATATTAGCCGGGGCGCCCCGTATTGGGCGTGGAAGGAAAGTCATTATGATATTGGCTCACATTTTTGGAATGCGCGCACATTTGTTCGGCAGCGGCATCTTGCTCCTTTTGGTGGCCCTGGCTTGCGCCGTCATCATCGTCACCTGGCCGGAGAAGAAAGGATGAGAAGTAATTGATAGTGGATAATGGATGATGGACAATGGAAAAGCGGCCTTTTTCCTTCTTCCTTCTTCCTTTTTCCTTCATCCTTCTGCCTTGCCGCCCGGCGCGGGCGTGGTATTTTGGGGTGGATATGGCAAATAATGAGCGGAAGAAAATCAACCTGCGCCGGCCCGATGTCATGGAGGCCGTGCAAGCCCAGGTCCTTTCCCATTACCGCAGCGGGCTGGTCAACCGCATCCGCGAAAAAGGCCACGTCCTGTCCGCCGACGGCCTGCTGACCATCAAGTTGGCCAAGGAATTCGGCTTTTGCTACGGGGTGGAACGCGCCATTGACCTGGCTTACGCGGCCCGCCGCGTCTTTCCGCCGCCGCAATCCATTTACCTGCTGGGGGAGATCATCCACAATCCGGAGGTCAACGACCAGATTCGCAACATGGGCATCCAGATCATTTCGCCCAAACCGACGGAGGCGGAAATGGCCCGCTTGCAGGCGGGGGACGTGGTCATCATCCCGGCTTTCGGCACGGAGGTGGAAACCAAACAGAAGCTGGTGGCCAAAGGATGCGAACTGGTGGACACGACCTGCGGCGACGTGATGAGCGTCTGGAAACGGGTGCGGCAATACTCCAAGGAAAGCGTCACCAGCATCATCCACGGCAAGGCCAAGCACGAGGAAACCAAAGCCACCACCAGCCAGGCCACCGCCCACGGGCCGGGGCATTATCTGGTCGTTTATACCCTGGCGGAAACGGATTACGTCTGCAATTACATCCTGCACGGGGGCGTCAAGCAGGAATTTCTGGACAAGTTCAAGGGCGCGTATTCGCCCGGTTTCGATCCGGACGTTCATCTGTGCGCCGTCGGCGTGGCCAACCAGACCACCATGCTGCGGGGGGAAACCGAGGATGTCCAGCGCCGCATCAAGCACGCCATGATCGCCCGCTACGGGGAAACCGGACTGGGCGGCCATTTCCGCTTTTTCGACACCATTTGCGGGGCGACGCAGGACCGGCAGGACGCCCTGGAAAAACTGTTGCGCGAGCCGATGGATTTGCTGCTGGTCATCGGCGGCTACAATTCCTCCAACACGTCGCACCTGGCCGAAATGGGCGAGGCGCGCCTGGCCACTTACTTTGTCAAGAACGCGGCCATGATGGTTTCCGACCAACTCATCCGCCACTACAGCATGGAGAAGCAAAAAGAGGTCGAAACCGTGGGCTGGCTGCCGCCGGGCAAGATCACCGTCGGCATCACGGCGGGCGCGTCCTGCCCGAACAACCTGATTGAGGACGCCATCCGGCGCCTGTTCGAGTTGCGCGGCATCTCCGTGCAGGAATTGCTGGCCAACTGAGGCCCCGCCATGCCTTGTTCCAAGGAAGAATTGGAAACGCGCGAGCGGCAGACGCTGGCTTCCTGCGCGCAGTTCAGCGGCAACACCCGCGGACGGCAGCATCCCGAACCGCCCCCCGCCTGGCGCACTGAATACCAGCGGGACCGCGACCGGGTCATTCATTCGCGCGCGTTTCGGCGGCTGGAATACAAGACGCAGGTTTTTCTCAACGGCACCGGCGATCATCTCCGCACGCGCCTGACGCACACCATCGAAGTGGCCGCCATGGCCCGCAGCCTGGCCCGCGCCTTGCGCCTGAACGAGGACCTGGCCGAGACCATCGCGCTGGCGCACGATCTGGGCCATTCCGCGTTCGGCCACCGGGGCGAGGGCGTTTTGAACAAATTGATGCGCGCGCACGGCGGGTTCGAGCACAACCGGCAAAGCCTGCGCATCGTGGAGGAACTGGAAGAGAAGTATCCCGGTTTTCGCGGATTGAATTTGACGTATGAAACGCGGGAGGGGTTGATCAAACACCAAACTTCCTACGATCAGCCCGGCCCGCGCAAAGGGTTCACCGCCAAATCGCCTTCCCTGGAGGCGCAAATCTGCAACCTGGCCGATTCCCTCATCTACAACAGCCACGATCTGGACGACGGGCTGGACGTCGGCTTGCTTTCAGAAGAAGATTTGCGGCGCAACGTGGGGCTTTTCGCCCAGGCCCTGGAGGCCGTGCGCCAGGCCCACGGCGATCTGCCCGCCGAAATCCGCCGCTACTTCATCATCCGCCATATTATTGACGACCAGGTGCGCGACGTGGTCGAAACGAGCGAGGCGGCCATTGTCAAGTCGGGGGTCAAGACGGCGGACGACGTGCGGCGGCAGCCCCGTCCGCTGGTGCGCTTCAGTCCGGCGCGGCGGAAGCTCAACGCGGAGTTGAGCCGGTATTTGCACAAGAACCTCTATTCCAATGCGGCCGTGGCGGGGCCGAACCGCCGCGCGGGGAAGATGCTGGAGGATTTGTTCCGCTATTTCGAGAAGCATCCGCGCGAGATTGGTGAATCGTCGCGCAAGCGGGCGCGCGAAACCGGCTGGCCGCGCGCGATCTGCGATTATCTCTCCGGCATGACCGACCGTTTCGCCATGCAGGAACACCAACGGCTAATTTCTCAGTCCGACGCGAATTGATCCCGAAGGACGCGCAAGAATTGGACCGGCGTAACGATAGCGATGCCGAAAGGGTGGCCTAAATGAAGGAAATCATGCGGGCTGTCGCTCTCAGCGGCGGCCGCGGACTGCTGTTACGATCCGGTTGATTTCAGCCAAGTCTTCAGCCGTGAGTTCTCCAACCGGCGAGTGGCGGTCAATTTGGCGGAAGGCACTTTCAAACGCCCTCATTTCCCGATCCCGTTCTGCTTCCTCCATCTGCCGCAACGCGGTGTGGATTACCTCGGCTTCATTTCCGAAACGGCCGCTGTGGACCTGTTCGGTCACAAAATCCTTGAGATTCTTGGGCAAGGAAACTTTCATCACGCAACTTTACCATCGTCCGCCCGGAATGGCAACGCGCCAAAACGCATTTTGATGTTTATCTTGGCGGGGATGCGGAGCCGATGTAAATTGCAGCCATGTCGAACGCTGAATTATTGTCACGCATCACTGTGAACCCTGAAATTTGCCACGGCAAGCCGTGCGTGCGCGGGCTGCGTTATCCGGTGGAGTTTCTGCTGGAGTTGTTGAGTGGCGACATGACGACGGAACAAATACTGGCCGATTACCCCGACTTGGAGGCGGATGATCTGAAGGCCGCCTGTGCTTATGGCGCGCGCCTCAGCCAGGTTAAACGCATTGAGCCGTTGGCGGCATGAAGTTCATTGTGGACGCACAATTGCCGCGAAACCTCGCGCGTGAATTAACTGTCGCGGGGCATGACGCCGTTCACACCCTCGACCTGACCAGGGGAAACCGCACGCCCGATAGGGAGATCAGTTCCATCGCGGCAGCAGAGGCGCGTGTGGTGGTCACGAAAGACCAGGATTTTGTGACTCAGTTTCATCTTCGCGGCGCGCCTCCGAAATTGCTTCTGGTTTCCACCGGCAACATTTCCAACGATGCCTTGTCTCGCTTGGTGGCCATGAACCTTGCCGCTTTGGTGGCGGCGCTGGGCCAGCACGATTTCGTTGAGTTGAGTGCCTCGGCCATCACGATTCATGCCTGACCCCGCCATGAACCGGCCTGCCGCCATCGCCGCGATTCTCGGCGCGGCCATCCTGGGCGGCCTGGGCGTCTGCCTGTTCCGCCAAAGTACTATGGACAGTCTTGCGGCGCAAAACGCGGCCTTGCGGCAGCAGTTGCAACAGGCGCAAGCCGCCCGCCAAACCGCCCTGGCCAAAACCGCCGGCGACGCCTTGGAAATGGAAAATTTGCGCGAGGATTCGATGGCCCTGGCGGCCCTGCGCGAACAATTGAAAACCAACGCGCCCTCCTTCGACGCCCCGCCGGGCTTTTTCACCGACACCAACCGCCTGGTTTATTTGAACTACACCACGCCCGATCCAGTGTTGCGGTCGTTCCTGCGCTGGGTCATGGGCGGCAGCGGCGATGCCATGAGCAAAGGCCGCGCGATTTTCACCAGGATTTGCGCCGCCTGCCACCAACAGGGGGGCGAGGGCAAGGAAGGCGTCGGGCCGCCCCTGGCCGGTTCCGAATGGATCAAGGCGCCGAGCGGAGAACGATTGGCGCGCATTGTGTTGAACGGCCTCAACGGGCCGATCCAGGTGCAAGGCAAGACCTGGAACCTCGTCATGCCGCCGTGGCGGGAGAATCTGGATGACGAGCAAATCGCCGTCGTGCTCAACTACGTCCGCTCGCAATGGGGCGGCCAAGGGGCGGAACCCGTCAAGCCGGAGCTGGCCGCCGCCGCGCGCCAGGAATCCCATCCCAAACCGGAAACGGCGGAGGAACTGTTGCGGATTCGAGTTCAGTGATGTCCCCGAAAGACTCGAAGAACCGGCTAACATGCTTTTCTTTTCGAACAGCTTCCCACAACGACCTGCAGGGCGAGGAAATTTGGCGTTCTGCTTAAAAACAGTTCAAACGAAGAATTTATGCACGACCTCGCGCGGCGTTGCGATGATCGGCGCAGCAACGCTGCAGGCTTTGAACTCCAAGGCGAGCCGCATGAAATCAATACCACGCAAATGCGCGTCCGTGGTCAGCAGGATGGCGCAGTTGAGTAAGGCCGCTTCAGCCAGAATCAATGCGTCATTGACCTCCTCCTCCGGCAGGAGTCCCAATTTGCGAGGGCGGCGGCCCATCCGGCGTGCCATGTCATGCTGAGTTTCCAGCAAATCGGCCGGTTGAATATTCGACGAACGAGCTACCTGCAAGGCGTGCCGTGCGCGCTCTTGTTTGTCAAAAGAATCGGCATAGGACGCCTCATGCGCCAGTTCCTCGCGGGCCGTTGGCGGGAAGACCATCTGGCACTTGTTAAGGCGGTGCCGAATGATAAAGACAGCATCTATGACGTCGTCCATCTCGGAAGCCAAGTCGAGCAAGACGTTGGTGTCAACGGCGATGAGCATCCATTGTCTTTGGTTCGGACTCGTAGTAGAGGCGCATGGCCTCGTCGCGCAGATGCCGCCGCTGGGCCTCTGTCAACTTGTTGCAGCGAGCGCGAATCTCCGCCGCCTGTGCCGTTCCAGGGGTCGTTTTTTCGCCAGCTACTTTGCCATTTTTCATGACTGACATGGCAAAACTCTATCACAGCCGCACAGGTTGGCAAAGTCCAAACTTTTCAGTACTAAAAACGGCAGGGGGTCAGCAGTCCCATCCCAAACCGGAAACGGCGGAGGAACTGTTGCGGATTGCGGTGCAGTAGGGCTTGCGGAAAAAAACCGCGTAGCACATTTTGGGTATGAGGCAGGTTTTAAAAGTGCTTTCTGTCAAACTTCCGCTTTCGGATGTGCGCCGAATCCCGGGCAATCGGAGCGAGTTTGTCCGCCAGGCGGTGGCCGAAAAGCTGGCGCGGGAGTCCGGCCCGGCCGGGCGGCCCAAAACGGCCGCCGGACGGAAGTTGCTCAAACTTCGCAACCAGTTTCTGGCACAAGGTGGCGAATTGCTGGACGCGGATGGCATCGCGCATGAATTGCGCCAGCGACGCGGGGGGGCTTGCGTGAAAACATTCCTGGATTCCGGGGTGTAATTGGCAACAAACTTCAGCCACATGGACTCCCCAGTCTTGCCATACGCGGGGCAAAGGGGTACAACTCTTCCCCGAAGATGATTGGTTAATCGTTACATGACAACTCCAACTCCAGAGTCTGCCGCCGCGCCCGCGCCGTCGGATTTCATTCGCGACATCGTGGCGGCGCACGTGGCCCAAGGGCGCTATCCGCAAATCCACACCCGCTTTCCCCCCGAACCCAACGGCTACCTCCATATCGGCCATGCCAAGTCCATCTGCCTCAATTTCGGCATCGCGCGCGAATTCGGCGGCGTCTGCAATTTGCGCATGGACGACACCAATCCCACCAAGGAGGAGGTCGAATACGTGGATTCCATCATCGCCGACGTGCAATGGCTCATCCGCGGCTGGGCCGACGACCGTTTGGGACTCAAACCGGCCGGCGCGACGCCCGCGACCATCGAGAGTCACGGCAAGCCCGACTTTTTCCTGGGAGCCGTCTCCGGCGCGCAGGCCGCCGGCGCGAAGCTGGAGCCGTTTTACGCCTCCGATTATTTCGAGCAGATTTATATTTACGCCGTGCGGCTGATCGAAATGGGCAAGGCTTACGTGTGCGACCTTTCGCCGGAGGACACCGACCGCTACCGCGGCGCGCCAGACCGGCCGGGAAAGGAAAGCCCCTTCCGCAACCGCTCGATCTCCGAGAGCCTGGATTTGTTTCAGAGGATGAAGGCGGGCGAATTTCCCGACGCGGCGCGGACGTTGCGGGCCAGAATTGACATGGCCTCGCCCAACGTGTGGCTGCGCGATCCCCTGCTCTATCGCATCCGCCACGCCGAGCATCACCACACCGGCCGGCAATGGTGCCTCTACCCGATGTATGATTTCGCCCATTGCCTGAGCGATTACCTGGAGGGCATCACGCACAGCATCTGCACGCTGGAGTTCGAGGTGCATCGTCCCCTTTATGATTGGATTCTGGAGAATCTCAATTTGCCGCGCCCGCTACCGCATCAATACGAATTTGCCAAGCTGATCCCCAGCCACACCATCGTTTCCAAGCGCAAGCTCATCTCGCTGGTGAACGACAAAATCGTCACCGGCTGGGATGATCCGCGCCTGCCCACCCTTTCGGGCATCCGCCGCCGCGGCGTCACGCCGGAAGCCTTGCGAAGTTTTGCCGCCGGCGTGGGCGTCACCAAATATATCAGCCTGACGGACGTGGCCGTGTACGAGCACGCCATCCGCGAGGATTTGAACAAACGGGCGCTGCGCCGCCTGGCCGTCCTGCGGCCCATCAAGGTAGTCCTCACCAATTATCCCGAAGGCAAAGTCGAGCAGCTCGACGCCGTCAACAATCCCGAGGACCCGGCGGCGGGCGCGCGGAAAATTCCCTTCAGCCGCGAACTGTTCATCGAGCGCGACGATTTTGCGGAAACGCCGCCGCCAAAATATTTCCGGCTCAAACCCGGCGGCGAAGTGCGCTTGAAATACGCCTACATCATCAAGTGCGGGGAAGTGGTCAAGGACGCCGCCGGCAACGTCACCGAACTGCGCTGCACGGCCGACCTGGAAAGCAAGACGGGCGGCGCGACTTCCGCCCGCAAGGTCAAAGGCACGATTCATTGGGTCAGCGCCGCGCACGCGCTGGACGCCGAAGCGCGCCTGTACGACCGCCTCTTCACCGAGGCCGAGCCGGAGAAGGACGGACGCGATTTCAAATCCGTGCTCAATCCGCGTTCGCTCGAAATCATCACCGCCAAAGTCGAGCCTTCCCTCAAAGAGGCGCGCGCGGAGGAACGTTATCAATTTGAGCGCCTGGCTTACTTCGTCCTGGACCCGGACAGCGCGCCCGAAAAATTGGTCTTCAACCGCACCATCACGCTGCGCGACACCTGGGCCAGAGAGAAACAGAAAGGCTAAAGCGCCGCCAACCTTCGACGGTAGCATGCTCCAGCAAAAGAAAAAGGGCGCCCGGCGGCGCATAGCGATTCTGGCCTGCGCCTGCCTGGGGATGATGCTGGCGCTGCCGGGCTGCCAGACGGTTCGTTTTTACAGCCAGGCCGTGGCGGGCCAGTGCCAGATTCTGGCCCGCCAAAAATCCATTGACAGCTTGATCCAGGACCCCGCCACGGACCCGAAGCTCAAGGCGCAACTGGAGCTTGTCAAGAGAATCCGCCTGTTCGCCGCGCGGGAACTCAAGCTGCGGCCCGATGGGAGCTACCTCAAATACGCCGACCTGGGCCGCCCGTTTGTCGTGTGGAACGTCAGCGTCGCCCCCCGGCTTTCGCTGGAGCCCAAGACGTGGTGGTTCCCCATTGTCGGCAGCGCCAGCTACCGCGGCTATTTCAGCGAAGCCGGCGCCCGCCGCTATGCCGCGAAATGGGACACAAAAGGCTGGGACACGTATATCGGCGACGTGCCGACGTATTCGACGCTGGGCTGGTTTCACGACCCGTTGTTGAACACGTTCATCTTCGAGCCGGAGGCCAATCTGGCCGACACCATCTTTCACGAATTAACCCACCAGCGCCTTTTTGTCCCGGGAGACACGGATTTCAACGAGGCCTTCGCCGTCACGGTCGCGCAGGAAGGCGTGCGGCGGTGGTATCAGGCCGCCGCCAGCGCGCGCGATTACGACCGCTACGCGCAAAACTTGCGGCATGAGCGCGACTTTGTGAACCTCGTCATGGCCACGCGCGACGACTTGCAAAAAGTCTATGGCGACGCCCGGCTGCCGGAGGCGGAAAAGCTCCAGCGCAAGGGGGAAGTCCTCGTGCTCATGCGTGTCAACTACGCAAAGCTCAAGGCCAACTGGAGCGTGCCCGCCTCCGGCTACGACCCTTGGTTTGCCGAGCCGCTCAACAACGCCCAACTCAACACCGTCGCCGCTTATTTCGATCTGGTGCCCGCCTTCCAGGCCCTTCTTCGCGCCAACGGCGGCGACATGGAGGCATTTTACGCGGCGGTGGGAGACCTGGCGAAAATGCCGCTGGAAAAACGCCATCAGACTCTCCGCGCTTATTTAAACCCGAAAACAAGTAACCCATGAAAAACTCAACTCAACTCTCCAACGCTCCCCGCAAACTGCTTCTGTTGATCCCATCCGTCCTGCTGTTGTTGAGCCTCGTCGCGCCGCTGCGCGCCGGCGACCGCTATCTGGCGCCGGGCAAGCCCGACGGCGTGGCCTTGCTGGCGCCGCCGCCCGCTCCCGGCTCCGAGGAAGAGGCCGCGGACCTGCAGGAATCCCGCGAAGTCGTCAAAGCGCGGACCGACGCCGAAACCGCCCGCGCCAAAGACGACGCCAAGCTGACCCTCTTCTACTTTGCGCGGGCCATCGGCCCGAATTTTCAGCCGGGCAAATTCCCCAAGACCGAAGCCTTGATGGAGGAAATCAATCATGAACTCCGCGACGTCGTCAACACGCCGAAGAATTATTGGAAGCGCCAGCGGCCCTATCAACTGGATGCCAGCCTGGCCTTTGGAAAACCAGAGAGCAGTTACAGCTATCCCAGCGGCCATTCGACCGTCGGCACCGTCCGTGCGCTGGTGCTGGCGGAATTATTCCCGGACAAGCGCGAAGCCATCCTGGCCCTGGGCCGGCAGATCGGCTGGGACCGCGTCCTGACCGGCTACCATTTTGTGACGGACGTCAGGGCGGGCCGTGTGTTGGGCCAGGCCATCGTGCGGGAGTTAATGGCCAGCCCGGCCTTCCAGCGCGATCTGGCGGAAGCCAAGGCGGAAATCGCCGCCGCGCAGCCGCCGCATTGAATTTATCTTCACCAAACATAATAAACGGCGTATATTCTTTTTATGAAAAGTGTCTTTACAGGTCCGGTCTATGTCGTGCGCGATAACATTGATACCGATCAAATCATTTCCGCCCAGTACCTCAATCTCGTTCCCACCCTCCCGGACGAATACAAAAAGCTGGGCAGTTTCGCGCTGGCCGGTTTGCCCGATTCCCTTTACCCCGTCCGTTTTATCAAACCGGGCTGCGTGACCAGCGACTATCCCATCGTCCTGGGCGGGCGCAACTTCGGCTGCGGCAGTTCGCGCGAGCACGCGCCCATTGCGCTGGGGGCGGCTGGCTGCCACGTCGTCCTGGCGGAGAGTTTCGCCCGCATTTTCTTCCGCAATTCCGTGGCCACCGGCGAACTGTATCCGTGCGAACTCACGGAGCGGCTCTGCGACTTGCTCAAAACCGGCGACGTGGCGACCGTGGATTTGGACAAGCTCACCGTGACCATTCAAGCGACGGGAATAGAGTGCGCCATTAAACCGCTGGGCGACGTGCGCACGGTGGTGGACGCCGGCGGACTCTTCAACTACGCCCGCAAAAACGGGATGATGTCCGTGGCCTGAAACCGGGCTTCATTCCAGCGTCAACACCGGGGCCGGCTCCGAGCGGAACGGGTTGGATTGAGCATCCGCGCGTTCCAGCAGCGCCAGCCAATGTTCGATCAACGCCAGGACGGCGGGCACGGCCAGCCGCTCATGCGTGCCGGTGTATGGGCGCAGATTCGCGGCGGCCAGTTTGAACAGCGCACCAGCCGGGCCGGGGCGGTCCTTTTGCAAGTGAACAAAAGCGCCCGCCAATTGGATCAACCCCTTGTAAAAAGCGCCGTTGGCCCCCTGCCGTTCTTTGAGCCAAAGCTGTTCCAAGACATCGTGCGCCTCGTAAAACTGCCCGCGATTAAAGCAGTCGAAATACCCCCGATAGTGCGGTTCAAGCCCGCCGGAGGGAATATGCCCAATCAGTCGCGCGATTCTTTCAGCTTTGGTGCCCACCGCCCCAAGATAAAGCAAATCCTGCCGAAATGGAACGAAAATGGGGTGTAACGGCTCAGGGCGGAATTTAAGATTTGGGGACATTCAGTTCCTTTGATGCTCAGTCAAGACAGGCGGGTATCCCAACGAGATGCCGCGGTGCTTTGCACCAGGAAAAATAATCGAGGTTTGACAGCGTATACGGCAGAGGAATATTCGGCAAGGGAATGGGGAAAAGACAATTTCTTGATTTATTCCTCTGCCGAACATTCCTCTGCCTGCACTTTTCCCTTTTACCGCGCGGCGTTTGCCCTTAGTTTGTTGAGCATGGGTAAACCCGTTTTGGGGCGCGGTCTCAGCGCCCTGCTCAGCGGCGCCGCCGGTTCGCCGGATCGTCCCGCTGATAATGTGCCGCAGGCTTCGCCGCCGGCCGCCGCCATCGATGGCGGCGAGCAGGTGCGGCGCGCGCCTGTCGCCCGGGTGCGCCCCTGCCCTTTGCAGCCACGCAAGGATTTTTCCAGGGAATCCCTCCAGGAACTGGCCGATTCCATCAAGGAACGCGGCATTGTCCAGCCGCTCCTCGTCCGTCCACAGGGGGACGGCTTTGAAATCATCGCCGGCGAGCGGCGCTGGCGGGCCGCCCAAATGGCGGGCCTGACGGAAGTGCCGGTCATCGTGCGCCCGGCGGATGACCGCACGGTTTTGGAAATGGCGCTGATCGAGAACTTGCAGCGGGAGAATCTCAATGCCATCGAGGAAGCGCATGGCTACGCCCAATTGATCGGGCAGTTTCAATTGACCCAGGAAGAGGCCGCCCTCAAGGTCGGCAAGAGCCGCGCCGTCGTGGCCAATGCGTTGCGTCTTCTGAAACTGACGCCGCAGTTGCAGGCCTTCGTGCGGGACGGGCGGCTTTCGGTCGGCCATGCCAAGGTTATTTTGGGACTGGCTTTGCCCGGCGAACAGGAACTGGCGGCCGATCGCGTTCTGAAAAAGTCCCTCAATGTCCGGCAGACCGAGGAGTTGGTGGGCGCGTTGCAAAAGAAAACGGGCGGGGAAAACGGCCAAAAAGGGCGGCCCGGCCCGCCAACGCAGGACGCCCACGTGGCGGCGGTGCAAAACAAAATCCAGGAACGTTTCGGCACCAAGGTGGCGGTTCGCTATCATCAGGGCCGGGGCGCCATCGAAATCAAGTTTTTCAGTGACGACGACCTGGAACGCATCTTGAAAGTGGCCGGGATCGAGATGGATTGACGGCCCCGCCAGAGGATATTTTGCAAATTGAACATGAATACTAATGAACTCCGCGCGCAATGCGCGCAAACACTGCTCGCCCGGCAGAAACAGGCCGCGCTTATGAGCGCCTTTGTCGGCCTCGATGGCTTCGTGGATGAGATTCTGCACGTGGTGGACAAACGGGAGAGCGCCGAGGTCTATTCGCGCCTGCCGGCCATCGCCCATCTGGCCTCGCGCCTGGCCGCCGCCGCGGGCAAAAGCACCAACATCGAATTAGTCAATCAAATCACCAAATTGGGCGGCAACGGCCCGATCATGGCCAACGCCCTGGCCGGTTTCGGGTTGAAGGTGACCTACCTTGGCTTGCTGGGCTATCCCAGCCTGCATCCGGTGTTCCAGGATTTTGTCAAACGGGCCGAGGTGCATAGCATTGGCAACCCGGGCACCACCGACGCGCTGGAATTCGACGACGGCAAAATTATGATTGGCAAGCATTCCTCCCTCAAGGAGGTCACCTGGGCCAACGTCCAGGCCCGCTTCGGGCGCGAACGCTTCGCCGAGAAGTTCGGCACGGCCAGCCTGGTTGGCTTCGTCAATTGGACCATGCTCCCGTACATGAGCGATCTCTGGGAAGCGATCCTGCGGGAAATCTGCCCGTCCTTGAAGGGGCCGCGCCGCCTCCTGTTCTTCGACCTGTCGGACCCGGAGAAACGCACGCGCGAAGACATCTTGCGCGCGCTCGAGTTGATCGGGCGCTTTGAGGAATACTTTGATGTGATCCTGGGGCTGAACGAAAAGGAAGCGCACGAAATCGGCGAGGTCTTCGGGCTGAAACCCTCAGCCGCGACGCCGGAGGCCCTGGTGGAATTCAGCCTGCTGCTGGCGCAATGCCTCAAGGCGGGCACGCTGGTGGTTCACCCGGTTTCCTACGCGCTGGCCGTCAACCAGGGCAAAGCCGCCTTGGCGGAGGGGCCGTTCACGCCCAAGCCGCTCATCACCACGGGCGCGGGCGACCATTTCAACTCCGGCTTTTGCCTGGGCCGGCTGCTGGGCATGGACAACCTGATGAGCGTGCTGACCGGCGTGACCACCAGCGGTTATTACGTGCGCACGGCTCACAGCCCGTCCATCCCCCAAATCGCCGCCATGCTGCAAGAACCGCCCGCCAACCCATGATCCTGGAAGTTGTCAAATACGGCCACCCCGCCTTGCGGCAGAAAGGGGCGCGGGTGGAAAAAGTCACGCCCGAGATTCAAAAGCTCGCCGCGGACATGTTGGAAACCATGTCGGTCGCCAAAGGCGTGGGCCTGGCCGCGCAACAAGTGGGGCGCTCTTTGCAGTTGATGGTGGTGGACGTGCGCGGCGCGACCGACCGCCCGTCCACCCTGGAACTGGATGGCAAGGACGCCGATGTCGCGGCCTTCATGCCGCTGGTCCTGATCAATCCCCACGTCAAGGCCACGGGCGATCCAGTGGCGGGGCCGGAAGGTTGCCTGAGTTTCCCGGAAATTTACGCCGATATTTCCCGTCCGCCTCTGGCGGAAGTCCGGGCCACCAACCTGCAAGGGGCGGAAATGGTCTTTCGATGCGGCGGTCTGCTGGCGCGGTGCATTCAACATGAACTGGATCATCTCAAAGGCATCTTGTTCATTGACCGCATGACGCGCGCCGACAAGGACGAACTCCAGCCGGAATTGGACGCGCTTCAAGCCGCCACCAAGACCGCCCTCAAGGACAAGAAGTAATCGCACGAATGGGAATCCAGGCATGCTGTGGCGAATCCTATTGCGTCACCCGCGGGGTGGGCGTTTTCTTGAACGCGGTTTCGCGCAGGTAAATCGGCTCCAATTTCTCTCCATCCACAAAATCCCGGCGGCCGCCGGCCAGCCGGCCTAAAATCGCCGCGGACGGATACAGGTTCCGCGCGGACGGAAACCATTCCGTGACGCCCGGCCCCAACACTCGCTCGCCGCGCCCCGCCAGGGCCTCGATTTCCGCGAACGGCGCCAGGCGCAACGCTTCCACCTCGCGCCACGCGCCCGGGGTGATTTCATACCGCGCCAAATAAAACTCGTTTCGCTGCGCGTCAACAATCACGTTGGCCGGGCCGAAGATTTTTTCCGCCTCGGCCCCGGCGGCGAGGCATTCGACGCTGCCAAGGCCGATCACCTTGACGCCGCGCCCCAATTGCCATCCCTGGGCCAGGGCAATGGCGCCGCGAATGCCCGTGTAAGAACCCGGCCCCAGCCCGATGGCCAGGGTTTCGATCTGCTCGCGCTCGCAACGGGCCTGCCGCAGGGCTTGCTCCACCAGGCCAAGCGGGCGGTGGATGCCCGATTCCGCCGCCCCGCCCAGCAACACGGCGCTGCCATCGCCGCCGGTTTGCACCACGGCCACGCTGCGTTGCCCGGAGGAAAACTCAATCGCCAAAATCTTCATAAATAATCTCCCGCCCCGTTTCACTCGCCGTCTTGATCTCGACCCGCCGAAATCTCACGCCGCGCGCGCACGGCCGGGCGCCGTCCTGCAGCCAGCGTTCGATCCATTCCACCACGGCCACGCCGTCCGGTTTGTCCAGGTAAAGCTCCAGGCCGGCGGCGATAATGTCGCGGGGCGTTGCCAGGCGGTAGAGGTCCACGTGGAACAGCGGCAAACGGCCATCCCGATATTCGTTGACAAGGGCAAACGTGGGCGACTGGACCCGCGCGGCCACGCCCAAACCGCGCGCCAGGCCGGCGGCCAAAAGCGTCTTGCCCGCGCCCAGGCCGCCGCTCAGTCCGAAGACCCAGCCGCGCCCGGCCTCGCGCCCCCATTGTTCGCCCAGGGCGGACGTTTGCGCGGGACTATGCGAAATGAATATAGCCATCTGTCTCCAAAGAATGAAGTCCCGTCTTGTCCCGCAGTTTCAATCCAGGTTCCGCCGTGATCCGCCCGATGCACGTGAGCCGCAGCTTGGGAAATTTCGCTTTCCATGCGTCCAGCAGCGCCACCGCGCGGCCGCTGCCGACGGCGAAGAGCAATTCGAAATCCTCGCCGTCGCCCAACGCGGCCAGCAGCGGCGGTTTGGCGGAGGATTCGGCGCGGGCCTGCAATTTGGCCGCGCGGCTGACGGGAATGGCCCGCGCCAGCAGTTCGGCGCCGGCCTGGCTGGCGCGCAGGATATGGCGCAAATCCCCCGCCAATCCGTCGCTCAGGTCAATCATGGCGTGAATGGGAAAATGTTCGGCCAGCCATTGCGCCTCGGCCAGGCGCGGCTCAAAATCCAGGTGTTTGCCCGCCAGCGAACCGCCCAACTCCCCGGTCACAAACAGCGCGTCGCCCGCCTTGGCGCCCCGGCGCAACACGCACTTGTCCCGCGCCACTTCGCCCGTCATGGCAATGGAAAGCAGCAGGCGTTCGGGATTGCGCGTCGTTTCTCCCCCGGCGATGGCCACGCCGTGGCGTCGCGCCAGGCTGTTGATGCCGGCGTAAACGCGCTCGATGAATTCGGGGGAAAAATTGTCCGGCAGCGCCAGCGTCACCAGGGCGGCCAGCGGGCGTCCCGCCATGGCCGCGATGTCGCTCAAACAGCGTCCCAGCGCCTTGTGCCCGATTTGTTCGGGCCTGGCCTGCGAGGTAAAATGAACGCCTTCCACCACCGCGTCGGTCTTGAACAACAGGTAGCGTCCCGGCTGGCCGCAATCCAGCACCGCGCAATCATCCCCCGCCCCGGCCACCACGGAAGCGTTGGCGGGCAGCGCGGGAGTCAGCCGGGCGATGAGTTCCAATTCGTTCATGTCAAATGCAGATATTGGTTGATCGGGTCCTGGAAAAGGAGCAGCAGAAAATTGGCCGCGTTGAACAGACTATGAGCCACCATGGGCGCCAGCAGGTTTTGGAACGACTCGTACAAATAGACCAGCGCCAGGGCAAAGACCAGCAACGGCGCAAACGTGGCCATGTTGAAATGCACCAGCGCGAACAGCGCCGAGCTGCCCCATAAAGCCAGACGCGGCCGGCCCCGCTGTTTGAGGGCGGGATAAAGAATCCCGCGAAACAGCAACTCCTCCACCACCGGCGCGAAAACAACCGCGACCACGCCCAAAATGACTTTTTGCGCGAGGGTCAAACTCGGGTCCTGCAATTCCTGCACCATTTGTTGATCCTGCGCGTTTAAATGCACCAGTTCCATCAATTTGCCGGAAAGCGCGTTCAATCCCCATCCCACCGGCACGAAGAGCGTCCCGGCCAAAACACCGTACGCCGCCGCCGTGGCCGGGCTGGTCATCTCGAACCCAAAGGCATCCTTCCAACGGACGTCATGTTCCCGCAGGAAAAACGCGATCCAGATCAGGGCGGGAATTTCCAGGAAGAAAGCGGCGATGACGATCTGCCAAAAATCACTTTGCGCCTTGGGCCAGTCGGGGGTGAAGTGGCCCAGCAGGCTGGCCGCCACCGCCCCAAAGCAGAAGGTGGTGATGACGCCCAGAAACAGGCGTCCCACCGCGTCGAGCTTCCATGGTTTCTCCGCCAACATGGGTTCCAGTGTGCCGTGAGCGATTGGGTTTCACCAATCCAAAATTTGGCCGTATTTGGTTATATTTATTTGTACTCGCTTCGATTTCCCCCAACTCTGATTTTCTGACGGTAGGGCGACGCTCCCGCGGAGCCGTGACTCGCTTTCGTGGGATAAAGCGGTGGAGTTGTCCGAGGCCAGCGCATGGAAGCCTGGCGACCGACTTACTGGGAAATCTGACGCATGGACGCCGCGCGAGGCCAGGGGAATAGCCGCGAAAAAGCGCAAAGGTCGCACAACCACAACACCTTCTGCGCTGCAATCCGACAGCATCACCCATTTCCGAGAAGATTTGGCAAAGGAATGAGAGGCAGAGGAATAATTTCAACATGTTGTCTTTTCCCCATTCCCCTGCCTCTCATTCCCCTGCCAAACATTCCCTTGCCTTCCCCCTGCCACACGTCTTGGCTTTGGTTGCGAGTTGCCGCGCTGGGCTTCTTGCGCCTTTTCGCAGCCATTTCTTTGTCTTCAATCCTACGGACTCCGTTAACTCTGCTGCCTCCGGTTCAAAACCCGGTTTTTTCCCTGGCCGGCTTTGACGGACGCAGGGGTTTTCAGCCGTCACAGGTGTACAGGGGTGCGCCCGGCAAGGACATGAGATCCATGAGCCCAACCCGCCTTATGGGCGAGCCGGCAATCGTAATGCAACTGACAGCATCGTTTGCCGGCCACGGACGCGGATTTCGCCGCGCGCCAGGGCGGCGATGACGGATGGGTAAATTATTCGTTCCACTTCCTGAATCCTGGCGTGCAGCGTCTCCGGGGTGTCGCCGGGCAGGATCGGCACGGTGTCCTGCGCGATGATGGGGCCGGTGTCAATGCCTTGATCCACAAAATGCACCGTCACTCCCGTCATTTTGGCGCCGTAATCCAGGGCTTGCTTCCACGCTTCCAAACCCGGAAAGGCCGGCAGCAACGACGGATGGATGTTGACCACTTTTTGGGCGAAGACGCGGAGGAGTTCGCCTTTGAGAATTCGCATGAAACCCGCCAGCACCACCAAATCCACTTCCGTATGGCGCAAGGCTTGGAGAAACGCGGCCTCGGCCGGTTCGTTCAGCTTGGTGCGGAATTGGCCGGGAGGAACAAACCGGGCGGGCAGGCCGCGTTCCCGCGCCCGCTCCAGAATGCCCGCGTTTTCCACGTCGCTCAGAACCAGCGCGACGCGGGCGGGAATGGTCCCCGCCGCGCAAGCGTCGGCGATGGCGGCGGCGTTGGAGCCTTTGCCGGAACCAAGGATGCCCAGACGAAACAGGCGCGGCTCACTCATGGGCGGGTGTGTTTTCGGGTTTTCTTAATCTTAATCCTGATCCTAATCCTAATCCTAGTCTTAATCCTCTTCCTGCGATAAGTAAGAGGACGAGATTTAGATTAAGATTAAGATAAGGATTACGAGACATCGGCTCAGAGCGCCTGCGCCACCAGGTCGCCGACTTGGGAAGTGGTGAAGCCCATTTTGCCGGCGGCCAGGCTCTTGATTTTTTCGCGCGTGACCTTGACCACGGCGGTCTCGATGGCTTGGGCAGCCTTGTGCTCGCCCAGGAAATCCAGCATCATCTGCCCGGCGCAAATCGCGGCCAGCGGGTTGATGACCCCCTGCCCTGTGTACTTGGGCGCGCTGCCGCCGATTGGCTCAAACATGCTGGCGCCTTGGGGATTGATGTTGCCGCCCGCCGCGATGCCCATGCCGCCTTGCACCATCGCCCCCAAATCGGTGATAATGTCCCCGAACATGTTGTCGGTCACGATGACATCGAACCACTCCGGGTTTTTGACGAACCACATGGTGGTGGCGTCCACGTGGGCGTAGTCGCGTTTGACATCCGCAAAATCCTTTTGCCCGACTTCATGGAACGCGCGCTCCCACAAATCAAACGCATAAGTGAGCACGTTGGTCTTGCCGGAGAGGGTCAACTGGGATTTTTTGCCGTCGGCCAGGTCCTGGGGCTTCAAACCGTGCCACGGCAGGCCGCCGCGCCGCTTACGGGCCAGTTCAAAGGCGAAGCGCAGGCAACGCTCAACGCCCCGGCGCGTGTTGACGCTTTCCTGGATGGCGATCTCGTTCGGAGTGCCTTTGAAGACAAAGCCGCCGGAGCCGGTGTAAAGCCCTTCGTTGTTTTCCCGCACCACCACGAAATCAATGTCTTCGGGTTTCTTGTCTTTGAGCGGGCAGAAGCGTTCGTCGTAGAGTTTGACCGGGCGCAAATTGATATATTGCTCCAACTCGAAGCGCAGCCGGAGCAGGATGCCCTTTTCCAAAATGCCCGGCTTGACTCCCGGATGGCCGATGGCGCCCAGAAGAATGGCCGGGAACTTGCGCAATTCCTCCACCACGCTGTCCGGCAGGGCCTCCTTGGTGCGGAGGTAGCGTTCGCCGCCCAGGTCGTAATGGGTGTAATTGAGTTTCAGTTGGAATTTATGGCCGGCCGCGTCGAGCACCTTGACGGCCTCGCGGATAACTTCCGGCCCCGTGCCGTCGCCGGCAATGACTGCGATAGGATAAGATTTCATTCAGTAAGGGAAATTGTTGGCCAATCCATTGATTTTGGAAAGCACGAAATGCCTCTTGCATGGCCGCGCCGCTTGCCATTCCATAATCGGGTGAAACCGGGACGGACATTGTTGGAGATGGGCGCCGGACATTGCTCCGACGCCGAACTGCTGGCGATCGTGCTTGGGAGCGGCGGGCGCGGCTACTCGGCGCTCGACAGCGCCAACGCCTTGCTGGACAAATACGGCACCCTGGGCGGATTGATGAACCGTTCGCTGGAGGAAGTCGCCCAAATTCGAGGCATCAAAGTGGTGCGCGCGATTCGCCTCGCCGCCGCGTATGAAATCTGCCAAAGATTACTAAAAGAAGCAGCCCGCGATTCTTGATGAAAATAAACGAACTAGCCCAGGCCAGGATTGGCAAGGTCACGCCGCCACGGTTCGAGCACATTAACCGGCAAATTCCGCCCGAACCCCACACCGCCATGTACGTGTGGCACAAGTACTGGTCCCGCAAGACATGGAATGTGGTGGGCGAGCATATCCGCAATTATACCAAGGAGCAGCAGGTTGTCTTTGATCCTTTTTCTGGAAGCGGCGTGGTGGCGATGGAAGCGGCCCGCAACAAACGGCGCGCGATCGTGTGCGACCTCAATCCGGCGGCCACCCGCATCACGGAATTGACACTGCACCCGGTCAACGCCCTGAATCTGAAGGAGGCTTTTGAGCGGGTGCGCGCGCTGGCGCAGAAGCGGATCACCGAGCTTTACACCGTCCATTGCGTCAAATGCGGCCAACCGCTGATCGCGGATTGCTTCGTGCGCGAAGGGGACGAATTGGTGGAAGTCCGCTACAAGGGTTGCCCGCACTGCGAACACCGTTGTGAAACGGGATGCAAGCCGCGCAAGAAAGACCTGGACGCACTCGCTGCACTTGAAGCAAAACGCATCAGGGAATGGTATCCAAAAAACCAGCTTTACTACGAGGATGGCACGCCCTTCATGAAAAAGGAGCATTACGATTCGCTGGATCAGCTTTTCACCAAGCGCAACTTGCGCGCGGCGGCGCTGCTCCATGAAGCCATTGGGCAGGAAAGCAGCCCGCATTTGCGAAAGTTTTTGTTCGGCGCGTTCACTTCGATGATTCACTTATGCACGCGCATGTGCCCGGCCCTGGCGCCCGGAGAGGGAAACCACCAAACCGCGTTCAGTTCCACCTGGACACAACATAGTTATTGGTCCGCCCCGCGTTACCTTGAGGCAAACGTCTGGGAGAAATTTGAAAGCGCGGTGACAGGGCACCAAGGCATCCTCAACGCCAAGAACGAGTCCAACGAAGCGTTGGGCAAGGTGCGGGTGACGAACGATTGGAAAAAGGTGCTGGCCGGCGAAGCCGACATCGCGGTGGTGACGGACGACTGCGTGGAGTTGATGAAGAAAATGCCTTATGATTGCGTGGACTACATCTTCACCGATCCGCCCTACGACGCCTCCATTCAGTACGGCGAGCTATCCTATCTCTGGAACGCGTGGCTGCAGGAGGATTTCCGTTATACCGAGAGACTCACGGTGCATGAAATCGTGCGCAACGAACGGCAGAAAAAACCGTTTCAACTCTATCACGCGCTGCTCAGCAGCAGCTTCGACGGTTTTTACAAGGTGCTGCGGCCCGAATGCTGTCTCACCCTGACGTTTCACAATCCGACTTTCATGATCCGAAACGCCACCGTGCGCGCGGGCGTGTTCGCGGGCTTTGATTACGAGCACATCCATCATCAACCTCCGGGCCAGGTCTCCGCCAAGGCGATGTTGCAGCCCTTCGGCAGCGCGCAGGGCGATTTCTATCTGCGGTTTGTGAAAACGGAGCACCCCGCGCGGCAAATGGAGGAAATCACCGAGGAACGATTCCGCCGGATTGTGCTGGAAACCTGCAAGGAAGTCATCGCCATCCGGGCCGAACCAACGCCCTATACCATTCTTATCAACCAAGTGGACCCGGTGCTGGCCAAGCGCGGTTTGTTCGGCACGCTGCAAACGGGATTGGACGTGAAAACTGTCCTGGAGGAGAGCATCGGCAGCGAGTTTGAGTTGGTGGACGCAAAATTGGGAGGCGCTTCGGGCAAACTCTGGTGGTTCGCCGACAAGGCCTTTGCGGCGCGGTTGGAAGCCGTCCCGTTGAGCGAGAGGGTTGAAGGCACCGTGTTGCGCTGCCTGCACAGCAAGGGCCGCGTCACTTTCACCGAAATCTGGGACCCCGTCGCGCGGGAGTTTCCCAATTCACTGACTTCCGACAGCACCAGTATAAGCGAAGCCTTGGACGTGTATGGCTGCAAAGCCAGCGGAGGCACGTGGATGCTGAAAGAGGAAATCAAGATCCACCTCTCCTTTCACAGTGAGTTGATTGCCATGCTCGCAAAAATCGGCGCGGCCGGCGGGCACGCCATCTGGATTGGCCAGCGCGAACAGCGTGAATCCGCCGGCAGACTTGTCCAAGCCGTCCACTTGCGCGATCTGGTCACGGGCAAGCCCGCCGTGTTGACGGGCGTGAAAAACCTCCGTCCGGTGCTGGACATGGATTTGCTCTGGCTCAAGGGCGGCGAAGTCGTGCGCGCCTTTGAAGTGGAAAGCACCACGACCATGACCAGCGGACTTCAGCGGGGATCAAACCTGCCGGCCAATGTTCCCAAAACCATGGTCATCCCGGAAGAACGGGAAGCGGATTTTGAGCGGAAGATGAAGTCGCCGCTTTTCAACGAGCACTTCCAGAAGGACAATTGGACGCTGCTTTATTTCAACAAGTTCATTGAAGCGTTCACCAAAACGAAGGATGGGACGGCCCTGGAGCTGCTCTTGAACCAGAAAAAGACAGCGCCCTTGCCGGCACCCCTCCCGCAATCCGACGACCATCAAAGACTCATGGAGTTCGGAGGAGCGGAAGCACCGGATTCGCCGGGAGAACCGGAGAATAACCCGAATGTTGAGGAATGAATTCGAGAATTTCAAGGATTGCTCGAAGGCAATCACGGCCAGTTTCAGAAGGCGGCGAGAGTCAATTCGCGTAGCCGAAAGCCTTGAGATAGGCAGCCAGGCGGGGCAGCAACGGCTCCAGCGCGGCGGCGTGGTTGCGCCAGCGGCCGACGGCCCGGTCATGCACCGGCTTGGCCACCTCGCTGTAGGTGGGCGAGTAAACCAGCTTGCGCCGCGCCGCTTCGTGGCAGACGGCTTGATCGGGATGCCAGGACAAACCGAGAAATTCCGTCACCCGCCGGCCCTCTGCCTCCAAACCGCCCACAACGTCTTCGTAACGCGTCTCCAGCCACGCAAAGCCGCCCAACTCCCGCAGGCGCAGCCACGTGTCCATCAAATCGGCGTAATGTTGGACGGCGCGTTCGAGACTCAGAAAATTCACGTTCAAGGGAGTCAACGCGAGGTTTTGAAAGAAACAACTGAGGATGACGTCGCGCGGGTCGCGCAACGCGATAAGCACTTTCGATTCCGGGAAGACGCGCAACCACAGGTGCAGCGAGGCGGTCGGGGCGGGATTCTTGTCAAGCAAAACGGCGGCGGCGGGGTCCCCTGCCCCCTCGCGGAAAAGGCTTTTGAGGTAGCGCCTGCGCAATTCGTCGCGCCGGGCCGCGGGCAGCGCGTCCAGCGCGGTGGCGCCCAGGGGCGCGGCCGGCGGCGGCGGGGCCAGTTTGTCGCCGACTTCCGCCACGAACGCTTCCGATTCGTCGAAGGCGCGCACGGCGGGATGCGCGCCCAGGATTTGTTCGATGAGCGTGGTGCCGCTGCGAGGATGCCCGCCCAGAAGCGCCAACGGGCAAGGCAGCGGCCGCGCCGGGGCGTCCTGCCGCCAGCGCCGGATCATTTCGGGCGTCAACCGCGCCAGTAGCGAGCGGCGCTGGCGCACGGCCCTGTCGTAACTCTGTTCCAGCGCGGCGACATTATTGCTCTGGCGCGCGGCGGCCTTGGATTTGAGCAGCCATTCCATCGCCTCGGCGTATTGACCCAGTTCATCCAGCACGACGCCAAGAAGGTGGAAGCAGGAGATTTTGACATTGGGATCGGGCAAACTGCCGCTGATTAAATCACGCAAGAGTTTCTCCGCCTCCGCCTGCCGGCCTGCGCGATGCAAGAGAAAGGCGCGATAATAAAGCGCGGCGGGTTCCATCGGCTGGCGAGTCAGGCAGGCCTCGACTTGCTCGGAGGCTTCGTTCAGGCGCCGTTCGCGTTCGAGCCAGGCCGCCCAACTCAAACGGGCGTGAGTGGAGGAAGGATCCGCTTCGACGGCGCGCTGGAAACAGGCGCGGGCGCGGTCCGTCAGGCGGAGCCGGTGGTATTGCTGGCCGAGCATGACCAGGACGTTCGGGTTGGTGGAAGCCAATGTCTCCGCGCGCTCGAAGGCCTGGCAGGCCAGTGCGAAATCCAGGTCGCCCGCAGCGGCCGTGCCCAGTTCGAACCAAAGATTGAGGATGCCCGGGAAGCGTTGGGTCAAATCCCCATAAACGGGAAGAACGGCGGCGGCGCGGCCCGCCAACAATTGTTGCTGGGCCTGTTGCCACCGTTGAATATCGCGCGGGGACCGTTCCAATTTGGCCAGGTCCGGTTGTGGAGTTACGGGTTGCATTTGAGTGGTTGCAGCGGCAACGGCGCGCCAACTTTGTAATTTTCTGGCAACTTCCCGAACAACGCCGGCTGCTCGCATGCCAGCATACCCGCCAGCCAATGTCTCATGCTAACCAGGATGGCCTCACGTCCGTGCCGGGATGTAAATTTACGCTGCCAGAAAGGCTGCCTGGCAAACACGGCCTCCGCGCGCTGGGCCAGTTTTTCCGCGTAACCTTCCGGGAGGGCAGTGCGAAAATAATTGCGCGCTTCGTCGAGGATGTCCCAAGCCAGATACAGCGCGCAATAACTGGTAGCCCGTTCAAACTCCGTGACCGGCGCGTAAACTTTCTGCTGATTTTGCATGAGGGCAATTCTAATTCAAGTGTATCGGTTGGCGGTCATAACCATTCAGGGGATCACTTTGCCAATGCCTCTGTCCGCAAGGCGCTCGTTCAATTCGTTCGCCGTTGAATTAACCAATAGCACTTCCGGCGGCGGCAGGTTAAACAGGCCGGACGGCTGCCGCGAATCGGTGAGGACCAAAACCAATGTCGCCGGCTGTTTGCTTTGGCCGGCGCTGTAAAGCAGGTTGGCGGCGTCCACCAGGCTCTCCCCGCGCCGCTGGACGCGAATCAGAACGGGATTCTCTCCGGGAGAAGTCTGGAGGATCGCGTCAATGCCACGGTTGCGCTGGACGGGAACCACCGGCAAGCCACTCAAATAAGACAGAGATTCTTCGTCGGACTGGATATAGGTTTCGCGGCCTTTCCGCAGAAGTTCAGATGAAGTTTTGAAGGGTTGTTCCAATCGTCGCGTGGCCAACTGGACGGCTTCCGCGGCGATATCAATCCCCAGTGAATTGCGGCCGAGCAATTCAGCCGCGACCAGCGTTGTGCCGCTGCCAGAGAAAGGGTCGAGCACGAAGTCGCCCGGTGAGGTGGCCAGCGAGATAATGCGTTCGAGAAGGAGAATCGGCTTTTGTGTCGGATAGCCGACGCGCTCCTTCGCCTTCGGATTCAGAAGCGGAATGTCCCAGACATCCGCGATCGGCACGCCCTTCTTGTGGCCGTCGCGGATGACGCGGCCGTCGGCGTCGCGGGCGTAAACCGCCTTGCCGTGCCGGTCTCGCTGGCGGCGTTGGAGAATCTGGTCAATGTTGGTCGAGGGCGAGTACTCGTCGAACAACTGGCAGTATTGGTACTCGTCCGTCTTGGTGTAGAAGAAAATGGTTTGATGTGACGGCAGCGGATTGCGTTGGGAGTTGGACCAACGCCGGTAATGCCAGATGATTTCCGAGCGGAACATGGCTTCGCCAAACACGTCATCCAGAAGACAGCGGATGTGATGGGATGCGTTGGTGTCACAATGAAAGAACAAGGAGCCGGACGTTTTCAGGACACGCCGAAATTCCCTCAAACGAGCGCCGAGGAACTCGATATATGCCGCGAGAGATTTCCACTCGTCGCTGAATTGAAAGGTCGTCGTGCGGTCGCGTGTAACGAGCGAATGTGTCTTTTGCGTGAAAAATGGCGGGTCAACATAAACCAAGTCCACCGCCCCGGATGCCAGGCCGCGCACCACCTCCAGACAATCGCTATGACGCACTTCACTGGCCATGTTGCGCCGTCCTTTCCGCGGCCAAGTCTTTCAGGATTCCGAGCAGGTCAACGCCAGTGCGTCGCTTCACGTAAGCCCAGGCAGCATCGGCGTAATGATACTCGCCTTGCACACTCTTGTAGAGGCTTTCCAGCGTGTTCTGAATACGCACGGCTTGGTCGCGATTCGGATAATAGAACATCACGCGCACCGGTTTGTAACCGGCATCACGAACGGCCTGCATCCGCGTATGCTCCTTGGTAATGTGGTCGCCATCCGTGGTCGCATCGCGCCACTTGATTTCCAAGGCATCACCGCCCACGAGGCAATCCACTCCGAAAAGTTTTGGTTTCTTGCCGTGCGTATTGGGAACGCGAACCGAACCGGAATCAGGGAACTTTGCCTTGAAGCAGAGCTTCGCCGCCTCTTCGAGAAACGAGCCAGCGTATTTGTAAAGAAACCGGCCTTTGTTTTGGTAAACGTCAATCAGCTTTCCTTCGGCGTTGCCGATGCCAAGCACTTCGTAAATGAGGGCGTGTGACCGATCATCCTGCTCCATGTCAGCCACGCGCTTGTCAACGCTGCGCTTCAATTCGGCAGCATAACGGTCGGCCAGCGCTCTGATTTCATCTTTCATGTTTAAGATGCCGACGCCAATGCTGCTCCGGGAATATGGCGGCGTCAATTCCATCCTGAAGGCGCGTCCTGAGCGGGGTCTGAGATAAAATTCTTCCAGCCGTCTGAATTTGCCGGGAAGAACCTCATGGAGGCGGAAAAAAATAAAAAAACTGGTCATGTTTGGTGCGATTTAGTGCGATTTGGTTATTCAAATGGGGGGTTGACATGGGGGATGATTGCATTATGATATCATACAAATATCAACCCATATTTATATGAAAGGACCTATGAACGAACAGAAATCCATCGTCAGTTCCGAGCGGCAGAACACCGTGGCCAGCGGCTGGATCATGCTGCCGGTCATTCTCGCCATGCTGTTTGGGGGAATCGCGTTGCTGATTTATTCCATCGCCCACGGCAGCGGGACACAGGGGCATCCAATATGGTGGCTTCTCATCGCGGCGGTGTTGATGGAGTTGCTGGGGGTGCTAATGCTGGTTGGTTTCTTCACTTTGCAGCCCAATGAAGCGCGGGTGCTGCTGCTCTTCGGCAAATATCAAGGCACCGCGCGCAGCAGCGGATTTCACTGGACCAACCCGTTTTATTCCGTCGGGCACAAGATTTCGCTGAGGGCGCGCACGTTCACGATGGAGAAACTCAAGGTCAACGACAAGCGCGGCAACCCCATCGAAATCGCCGCCGTGCTGGTCTGGCGGGTGCAGGATACGGCGCAGGCGACTTTTGACGTGGATAACTATGAACGCTATGTTCAGACGCAAAGTGAATCGGCTTTGCGCCATCTGGCCAGCGCCTACGTTTATGACGACGACGAGCCGGATGCCATCAGCTTGCGCGGCAACGTGGACGAGGTGTCGCAGGCCTTGCGGCAGGAGTTGCAGCAGCGGCTGGCCAAGGCGGGCGTGGCGGTGGACGAGGCGCGGCTGACCAACCTGGCCTACGCGCCCGAAATCGCCCAGGTCATGCTGCGCCGTCAACAGGCCGAGGCGGTCATCGCCGCCCGGCAAAAGATCGTGCATGGGGCCGTGAGCATGGTGGACATGGCGTTGAAAGAACTGGCCGAGAAAGAGGTCGTGCATCTGGATGACGAACGCAAAGCCGCCATGGTCAGCAACCTGTTGGTGGTGCTGTGCGCGGAATCGGAAGTGCATCCCGTTGTCAACGCCGGAACGCTCTACAGTTGAATCATGGCCGAACGGAAATCATTTCTCTTGCGGATGGATCCGAAGCTCTGGGCCGGACTGGAGGCCTGGGCGCAGGATGAATTCCGCAGTGTCAACGGCCAGATCGAATACTTGCTCAAGCAGGCCCTGGCCAAACGCAAAGGGGGCGACACGACCGGCAAGGGGGCGCCCAAAAAAACGGGCGGTTCCGGCTGACGGGGTAGAGTAGGCGAAGTGGAACGAGCGGATTGAACTGACCGTCGTTGTCGGTTCCGCTGTTCCACTTCACCCCTCATCAAACCGGACGAACGGATTTCCCGTATCCGGCTTTCCGGGTCGCTTCATCGCAAGGCGTGCGGGTTGCTGTCTATGGTTCGCTGCCACGCCGACCCCGCCGGAGATGATAGCGGCTGACGATTATCCGCGCTGCCAGCATCGGCCTTCGTCCATGCACCAGGGACTCGGCGACTCCGGTTGTGAAGTGTGACGAGGCTCATTAGCGGTGGTTCATCTTCATTCAGGCCCATCGGTTCTATACCCGGACTGCTTACTCCCCTCGCCGCCTTGCGGGGCGACAGGCACCGGGCTGTTTCGTCGTGAACCGTCTAACTC